>Ga0210389_10000013_pt1 | contig 179008 bp, 154 predicted proteins | sample IncBWH28OmetaG_FD_160127 | JGI IMG/M metagenome (GOLD analysis project Ga0210389, IMG submission 160127) | Forest soil microbial communities from Barre Woods Harvard Forest LTER site, Petersham, Massachusetts, United States - Inc-BW-H-28-O ...
CTGGTAACCAGGACATGTTCGACACGTCCGCGGACTCCTTCACCGCTTACAACGGCGCGAACGCGACGGACCCGACGACCGCTAACAGCGAGGACGTCATCTACCCCTACTCCATCGGTGACTGGATCGCCCAGGGCTCTGCCGTCACGGGCACCGGTACCCACGGCACTGCCGGTGCTGCCACCGTCGGCGGTCACGCTTCGTCGATCTGGGGGCATGGCGACATTACGCTCGCCGACACCGTCAACCCCGCGACCGGCGACGCTGAGGCGCCGACCAGCACCAACGTTGACCACCAGCCGGTCATCAACCCGAGCTTCAGCTCACAGTTCCAGCGCACCCTGTACGTCGTGGTGCGCAACGGCTTCTCCGACCCGACCAGCTCCAGCAACGCTTCCTGGCCGACCCTCGCGTGGGAGTCCGCTGGCCTGCAGGCCGCTTTCGGCCCGACCGGCTTCACCTGCAAGAACGCGACCGCCCAGTCTGACGAAGTCAGCTACGGGTTCGGCCTGCTGGGTGCCAACTGTGGCGCCCTGACGGCTGGTGACTAAGACCCCATAGGGGCCGTAGTCCTAACTTGAACCGCTGCCGGCGCGGAGCAACCCTCCGCGTCGGCAGCACCATTTTTGACGCAGTCTTCAGCAGGGAAGCAGTACATGCACGCGCTCCGCAAAATCGTCGTCGTCGGCGTCGGACTCGGCACTGCCCGCACGGCCCTCGCCGACCCGCCTTCCACGCCGTCGCTCGCCACGCTGGCGGGCGCGAACCGCTCTCCGCTGCTTACCGGTTCGCCGACGGAGAATGGCAGTGCTGGCATCATCGCTCTGAACGCCGATCAGTTGGACAGCAGCCAGGTCGACATCAACGGCACCGAAGAGAACGCTCCGTCCGCCGAAGTCGACCACATTCGATGACACGTTCGTGGCGCAGATCAAGGACGCGATCGCCTGGGGTTACCCGAGCCTGAACGATGAGACGTGCCGCAGGCGGGTTCCGGTACGCGGGCGACCTTCCTGGGCGACCTGGGGATCACCGCGAGCAGCGAGCCCTGCTGGGTCAACGGCGTGGACCCGCTGAACAGCGCCAACGTGATCGAGGAGAACACCGGTCTGTCGGCTGGTAACCAGGACATGTTCGACACGTCCGCGGACTCCTTCACCGCTTACAACGGCGCGAACGCGACGGACCCGACGACCGCTAACAGCGAGGACGTCATCTATCCCTATTCCATCGGTGACTGGATCGCCCAGGGCACCGCGACTAGGGGCACCGGCACCGGAGTCAACGGCGCCGCCGTCGGCGGTCACGCTTCGTCGATCTGGGGCCACGGCGACATTACGCTGGGCGAGACCGTGAATCCGGCCAACGGTACGGCCGAGGTGGTGGCCACCAAGAACACCTCGGGCCAGCCGGTCATCAACCCCAACTTCAGCTCGCAGTTCCAGCGCACCCTGTACGTCGTGGTACGCAGTGGCTTCTCCGACCCGACCAGCTCCAGCGACGCAGCCTGGCCGACCCTGGGCTGGGAGTCCGCGGGTCTGCAGGCTGCCTTCGGGCCGAACGGTTTCACCTGCAAGAACACGAGTGCGCAGGAGGACGAGGTCAGCTACGGGTTCGGCCTGCTGGGCGCCAACTGCGGCGCCCTTTCGGCGGGTGACTGTTACCTTGGAATCCGTCTACCAGCGGAAACAGTTCCGGCCTTGACGGCGGGCCGGGAAAGACCGGGACCCGTTTCCGTTCCATTTACCTGATTTATGGCTAAGGGTAATCTGGAAAAACTTTGCCAGTAAGCCTGCCGCATATAGCGTGAGCCACGCAATAGAGAATGAAACTACAGGGGGGTAACCGGTGGCCGGGTGTTCTTCTGGCAAGTGATTGGCCTGCCGGGCTCGGAACGTTTCTTCTGTGGCTGATAGCGCACCCTGCGTTATCGGTTAGGTTTCATTCCTGTCAATTCCGCTTAGTGCGGAAGGAAAGAGGTTCGAAGTGCGTCCTCGTTCATTGGCGCGGTTCCTGGCCGTTCCGGTCGCGGCGGCTGGCGTCGTGGCGGGTGCCTCGGTCGTGGCGCCGGCGGTGGCAGAGGCTCAGACCGTCAACCTGGACACCAGCGGAACGGTAGCGGTCACCGTGCCGCTGTCTTACGTCGAGCAGCTCGCGAAGGCCGGGATCGTGGAGCTCCCGCTCCCGTTGTCGGAGCTGTCGGCCAGCGGCGCCAACAAGACGGTGACCATTACGTTCAAGGTGACCGGCGGCGACGCCGACATCAGCGTGTTCGCCGGGCAGGTGGACCTGAGCGGCTCCCTGGAGATCGCTGGCATCGGCCTTCCCCCGCACCTGGTCACTCTCGACGATCTGCAGCTCGATGTGTCCAACGGCCAGATCGACGCCACTCCGGCGCACAGCAGCACGCCAGTGGTCCTGTTCGATCTCGGCGGCACCGTCGGCTTCACCTCGACGCAGTCCACCACGAACTCCAGCGCCTTCACTGACACCTATGACTCCAGCGAGCTCACCGTGGACCCCGCCGGGGCCTCTTACCTTGACGGTGCCCTGCACACCAAGGCATTCCAGGCTGGCCAGGATGCTGGGTCCATGGCGGCCACCTGGTCGCTCGTCTACCCGTAATAGATCTTCTATCTCGCTTAGGGTCAACCGCACCTTAGGGGTTTATGCCCCATCGCGCTTCGGGTGTTCCCGCTCACCCGAGGTGCGGTTGAGTTGGCTAGCCATGTTAGTTTCCGTGTTATTTACCTGATTTACGGCTAAAGATAATCTGGAAAAACTTTGCCAGTAAGGCTGCCAGATATAGCGTTGGCAGCGCCGAATGCGAGATTGAAACATCAGGAGTGTGGCCGGGGGTCACACGTAATTCCGGCGGAGGATCGACGCGCCGGGCTCGAGAGCTTTTCTTGTGGGGTTGGTAGCGTACCCTGCGCCATCAGCCGGGTTTCACCCCTGTCAATTCCGCATTGTGCGGAAGGAAGAGGTACGAAAGTGCGTCCTCGTTCATTGGCCCGGTTCCTGGCCCTGCCGGTCGTAGCGGCCGGCATCGTCGCGGGTGCCGCGATCGTGGCGCCCGCGGCGGCTGAAGCTCAGACCGTCAACCTGGACACCAGCGGGACCGTTACGGTTACCGTGCCGCTGTCTTACGTCGAGCAGCTGGCTAAGGCCGGGATCGTGGAGTTCCCGGTTCCGCTGTCCGAACTGTCCGTCAGCACCGCCAACGAGACGGCGACCGTCACCTTCTCAGTGACCGGTGGTGACGCGGACATCAGCGTCTTCGCCGGGCAGGTAGACCTGAGCGGGTTTGTCGATGTCGCCGATGCCAAGGGCAAGCTGGTGTCCTTGAGCGGTCTGCAGCTCGATGTGTCCAACGGTCAGATCGACGCGACGCCGGCGGGCAGCAGCACGCCGGTGGTTCTGCTCGACCTGGGCGGCAGCGTTAGCTTCACCTCGACGCAGTCCACCACGAACGCCAGCGCCTTCACGGACACCTATGACTCCAGCGAGCTCACTGTGGACCCGGCCGGCGCCTCTTACCTCGACAGCGCCCTGCACACCAGTGCGTTCCAGTCCGGCCAGGCCGTGGGCTCTATGGCGGCCACCTGGTCGCTCGTCTATCCCTCGTAGCGCACATGCGCCTCTGATAAATCAGATGTCCGATTCGCGCCCCGGGTGTTCCGCGCCCGGGGCGCGAATCTTTGAGTTGGCTAGCCATGTTTGTTCGGGTGCTATTTACCTGATGGATAGCGAAGGATAATCTTGCCCAACTTTGCCGGTAAACCGGTCATATATAGGGTGAACCGTGCAATTGCAGGTTAACGATCATGAACTGACCTGGCAGCGTGATCGGTGATCATGCGTTTTAGCTGGTTATGCCCCGAGGGGGATCTCTAAATGTTCAGATTGAGGCGACGCTCTGCCTCCGCGCGCGCCGGGATCGTCGCTGCGGTCGTCGGCATGTTCGTCCTCACGGCACTGCCGGGTACCGGTGCCGCGTCATCGGTTGCGTCAGCGTCCACGATGTCTGCCGCGTCTACAACGGCGACTGTGTCGGCATCCGCGTCGTCTGCGGTCACCGCGTCTGCGGAGGGCGACACTAAGTGCGTGCCGTCGGGGACAGGTAACCTGGGCTTGACGTGCACTGGTACCTATTCCGGGGAAAGGGCCTGGGACCCGTGGACGAATACGGAAGTCCCCGCCAGCGATCAGCCGACCGTCACCGTCAGTCAGGCAAAAGATCTGACCGACCAGGACGTGACCGTGAGCTGGAGTGGCTTTACGCCGACACTGGGTAATAGTACCTACGGACCCAATGCTGCTGGCTCCGCCGCCGCGATTTACCAAGTAGCGATCTTCGAATGTAACGGCACCAATCCGGACGCCAGCGATGGTTACGCATCCCCTAAAACATGTGACATAACCCCCACTGGAACCCCGAACACGAAGCAGACCCTTAACACTCCTAACGCTGTCCTGGAAAACACCCTCGATTCTGCAGCCCCGACAGACACCGAACCAGTTGGGGGCAACGAGATCTGGTCGCCATGGTCTCCCCTTGCGGTGACCAGGTTGCCGGCTTCGAATGAATTCTACGGTGATAAAAGAGTGTCACCTGAATGGGCGAGCAACCCCGGAGGGGATCCGGATACCTGGACGGGGAAAACGGAATTCCACATCGAGGTTCCTACGTCCAGAAACAGCAATGGCTTCTTCAACTGTAGCCACGCCGCTCAGTGCTCCCTGGTGATCGATCCGAACTTCGGTGGAACTCCTAGTGGCGCGAGCGGTAGCGCATATAGCTACACTGACTTGAGCACTTGCGGGGATACAACTAATGACCACAAATATGACATCACCCCAAACCCGGGTGCGCCATTCAACTTTTCCCAGTCCTACGGGGCGGCGCAGACACAGAAACTAAGTAATGCGGTCCCTGATCTCCCTCAGAATTCTTGGGCGTGCTGGGTGAATGACCGCATTGTGATCCCGTTGAGCTTCGCGCCGACATCACAGGATTGCCCGAACAGTACTCCGCAGTTCTATGCCGAGGGTTCGCCTGCGATGGACTTGCAGATGTCGCAGTGGCAGGCCGCGTGGTGCACCGGCTCGGCGCCGATTACGCTGGCTGCCACGTATGACAGCGAAGAGCAGGGTCGCAATGACTTCTTGTCGGACGCCGGCTCCGCAGGTGCAAGGGTTGACATGGCGCTGACGACGATGCCGGCGAGCGGGCAGCAGTCATCGCGCAAATACACCTACGCTCCGCTGGCGAACTCGGGTACTGATATAGCCTATTACATCGATGATGCGTCTACTGGGGCGCAAATACAACGAATGGTGCTCAACCCAGACCTTCTTGCCAAGCTCTTTACCCAGTCCTATTCATTGGACTATGAATCGTGCTCGACCTCTGATGCACCGAGCGTTACCTGTGATCCGGCGGTGTACGGAAATCCGCAGTCTGTATTTGATGACCCGGAATTCCTATCGCTAAATCAAAATTGTCAACCATATGGGCAGCTGGCGAGTTATGTCTGCGGCGAGCACGCCGCCCAGGACGGGCAAGGAGCTTACAGCGACTTCCCGTCTGACGGGGCCGACGACGATGTGATATATGGCGGTTTCTTGCCGACAATTCTGGCAGCGGACAGCGATATGACCTATGACCTGACCGGCTGGATCGCTTCCAACAAAGATGCAGAGAGCTTCCTGGCTGGCAAGCAGGAGTCAGATGGATCGACGACCATGCGGGTAAATAACAATTACATGGGCGTCTCCTATCCAACCTCGCTTCTCAGTGCGGAGGACGACGGGTACACACTCCCCTTGGGCAGCAAGGCCGTCACATGTTCGAATGGGGTTTGCGACATTGGCGTCACGGACGAGAGCATGCAAACCTCCTGGAATTTTGTCACGGGCTTGGACACGATTACCGATGATCTACTCGGACTTCAGCCCACTGCGCAGGAGCCGGTTGATTCGTGCGGCCTATCTACTGGCGCTTGTACCACTGTCAATCAACTGGTTCCTGTGACGACGTCACCCCCTGAGCTCCTGGGCAATCGGGCTCTGCTGTCAGAACTTGATCTAGGTGACATAGGGAACTACGAATTCCCGGCAGCAGACTTGGTCAACGCGGCTGGCCAAGCGGTCGGCCCGACGAAGACGAGCGTCGAGGCGGCGGTCAAAGACATGACCACCAACCCTGACGGGATCACTCAGTATTACAACTTCAGCAACACCGATCCCAAGGCTTATCCCCTGGCCATGGTCGAATACGCGATGGTGCCTACCTGTGGTTTGTCGTCTACCGAGGCGTCGGCCATCTCCGACTTCCTCACCAAGGCTGCTACTACAGGCCAGGTCCAGGGAGACGAGCCCGGACAACTTGGTCAGGGTTACTACCCGCTTAACGCCAAACAGAAGGCGCAGACGCTCCTTGCGGCTAAGGAAGTCAAGGAGCAGGACTGCAAGAGCCTGCCGCCGGATAAGACGGTGGATGGTCGCACGCACGTTGACGACACGACCACTCCGAACAACAACACTGCGGGAACGAATAGCGGCCCGTCGAACGGGGCTACCCCGACGACTGGCGCGTCTAGCAAGGCGTCGGGGAAGAGCGCCTCGCCTTCGACGAAGGCGAACCCCAGCAGCGCGCCGACTGGCAAGGCGCAGACCGCGGCGTTCGGTGAGAAGAGCGCGGATTCTGGCATGGCTGGCATCCTGCTACTGATCGCGATAATCGCCGGGGCGGTTCTGCTGATCGGGGGGCCCACGGCGTGGGTGCTAACCGTCACTGGAAAATGGCCAGCCGTGCTCCGGTGGCTGCGCCCAGTCCAGTCGCGCCTGAGAATGGCGCGGGCCTGGCTCGCCGGGCTAGCGGCCCGGAGGGCGTGAACCGATGGCCGTAGACGTGACCGTATCCGGCGCTCCGGATGGAGACCGGCCACGGGTAATCCGCACCCGTCTTAGCGTCGCCGACGTTGTGTTCCGGAATGGGCTCAGGCTCGCCGGCATCCTCGTCCTTGCGATCACCGGGCTGATTGCCATCTTCCTGATTGTCAAGGCCAGCGGCACGCTGCATGCCGTGGGCTGGCGGTTCCTCACCAACTTCCAATGGCTGCTTAACAACAATGACCTCGGCGTCGGCGCGCTTCTGCCCGATACGATCATCATCGCGGCGATCGCGCTGATCATCGCTGTCCCGCTAGCCCTCATGGCCGCGCTCTTCATCTCGGAGTATGCGCCCCACGGGCTCCGGCGCCCGCTGACGGGGCTCATCGACCTGATGGCAGCACTACCGAGCATCCTGTGGGCCATATGGGGGTTCTACTGGCTGATGCCGCGGTTCATCGGCATTGGGCGCTGGGTCTCCAACAACCTCGGCTTCATCCCGTTCCTTAAGGTTCCCGGTCAATTCCAGCCGACCAACTTCGAGGACTCACCACTCCTGGCTGGCCTAGTGGTCTCGTTCATGGTCATCCCCATCATTGCGTCAATCTCGCGAGAGGTGTTCTCTCAAGCGCCACAGGGAGAACGCGAGGCCGCCTATGCTCTTGGCGCCACGCGATGGGGGATGATCCGCTCCGTTGTGCTGCCCTACGCGCGCGGCGGCATGATTGGCGCGGTCATGCTCGGGTTCGGCCGCGCGATGGGCGAGACAGTCGTGGTGGCGATCATCGTCTCCGAGGCATTCACCATCACCACTCACCCGCTGCAAGACGGCGGCAACTCGATCGCCGCGTTTATTGCGAACCAAGCCGAAGGCTCAACGCCTGTCCTAGTCGCTGCCTTGATCGCCGCCGGGCTGATCCTGTTCATCGTGACGCTCATCGTCAACGCGATCGCCGCTGTCATCGTCGCTCGGTCGCGGTCCGGCGCGCAGACGGCGGACTGACCGGAAACGGAACCCATGACTGCCACATCGCCCACCAGAACCACCGGAACCGGCGGGACTCCCGCGGCTTTGCCGGCTCCGGCCCCACGCGAACGGCTAATCCAACTCCGTCCCGTCACCGCCGACGAGGTATACCCCGTCCTCGGATCCGTGGCAGGCGCGATCGCGCTGGTCTGGGTACTGTACGAGCGCGTACTGCCGTTCACCGGGGCATTCGGTTTCTGGGTGTGCTCCTACGGGATGTTCCTGATCCTGTACGCCTCGATCACCGCTATGCGTTACGGACCGCGGGACGTTGCCGACCGGCTCGCCGGCGTCGCTTCGACTTCGGCGGCCCTGTTCGCGCTCGTAGTGGTTCTAGGCCAGATCTGCTACATCGGCTTTCGCGGCTGGCCTGCCATCACGCATGTGAACTTCTGGACCCAGACGATGCAGGCGACGGGTCAGCTGCAGCCATTGACCAGCGGCGGGATCATTCAGGGCCTGGTTGGATCACTGGAGCAGCTCAGCCTTGCCACCCTGATGGCGGTGCCACTTGGCATCCTTGCCGCCGTCTTCCTCGCCGAGGTCGGCGGGCCGCTCGGCCACGTGGTGCGGACCATCGTCACCGCGATGACCGGACTGCCCGAGATCGTGGCCGGGCTGTTCATCTATGCGACGGTGGTCTTGGGGTTGGGTAACCGGCAGGATGGTTTCGCGGCATCGCTAGCACTGGGTGTGATGATGCTGCCGATCGTTACCCGGGGCGCTGAAGTAATGCTCCGTCTGGTTCCCCGTAACCTCCGCGAGGCTTCCTATGCACTGGGCGCCAGCCAATGGCGCACCGTGTGGAACGTGGTCTTGCCGACCGCCAGGTCAGGCCTGACCACTGTGTCCGTGCTGGGCATGGCGCGCGCCGTTGGTGAAACCGCACCGTTGCTGTTCACCTCAGGCTTGAACAACTTCATGAATGCCAACCCCTTTAGCGGGCCGCAAACCGGAATGCCGCTTCAGATCTGGACCTTCATCAGGATCACCCCGACTGCGACGATGATCGATCGTGGTTTCGGGGCTGGCCTTGCACTGCTGCTCATGGTGCTGATCCTGTTCACCGCTGCCCGGGTGCTAGGCGGAAAGGCGCCGGGAGAATTGACCAGGCGGCAGCGGCGCCGCATCGCGCGGGATGCCGGGCGTTCTTGATGAGAGAATTGATGGGGAGAAATAACATGCGAGCGGACAGGCTGCGCAGGTTGCGCCTTGCCATCGTGCTGGTCGTGACGGCGATCCTCGGCGTGATCGCCTTCGGTCCCGCCACGGTGGCTCAGGCGTCGACAAACGTGACAATCAACGGGACGGGGTCCTCGTACGCATATCCCGCCTTGGACCAGTGGGCAACCAACTTGGAAAGGCAAGGGTATGACATTATATACAGCGGGACCTCGTCTCAGCAGGGCCGTCAGCAGTACATAGAAAACCAAATGGATTTCGCTGGCTCTGACATCGCTTTCTTGACCGACGGCGACGCCGACCCATTCGCCAGCGTGGATGTCAGCCAGATCGGGTTCGCGTATTCCTACATTCCAGATGTCGCAGGTGGCCTGAGTTTCTTGTACAACCTGCAGGTCCAAGGGCGCAAAATTACTAACATGCGGCTGTCCGGCAAGACGCTCGCGGAGATCTTTACCGGACAGATCACCAACTGGGACAACCCGGCTATCACCAAGGACTATGGAAAACAACTCCCGAGCATTCCGATCACTGTAGTCACCCGATCTGACGGAGCCGGCGAGAGCTACTTCCTGAGCAACTGGATGCTGCACGAATACCCGAGTCTCTGGGTGCCCTTCTGTGAGCAGCAGGGTGGTGGGTCGGTATGCACGAAGGACCCAACCGAATTCTATCCTAATCACGTGTCCAACTTCAGGGCATTGCAGGGGGCAGACGATGTGGCTGGCTATGTCGCATCCTCGGCAAACAATGGTGCCATCGGCTATGCCGAATATTACTATGCGAAAGTCGAAGGCATCCCGTCAGTGAGTATGCTCAACGCGGCGGGTTATTTTGTGCAGCCTACGGCGTCCAATGTGGCGATCGCGCTAGAGGCCGCGCAGATCAACACGGATCAAAGTAGTCCGGATTTCCTGATGCAGAATCTAGACAACGTTTACTCGGATAAGGACCCGCGCGCCTACCCGCTGTCCAGCTACAGCTACCTGGTTGTGCCTCGAACTAGCCGGACGGTGGGCGGACATACTTACGGCCCAGTCTCGGAATTCAATACTGGCAAGGGCAAGACGCTGTCCGGCTTCGTAAACTACATTCTGTGTGGGGCGCAACAGCAAGCTGCCCAACTTGGGTACTCGCCACTCCCTGAGGTGATGGTCAAGGGTGGCTTCTTGCAGGATGGCCTTATACCGGGAGCAGTCAAGAGTCCCGCGGCTGCGAATTATAGCAGCTGTGATAATCCGGCCTATCTTAACGGTAAAGACGTGTTGACTGCCGAGGCTCCCTCCCCGACTGTGTGCCAGAAGTACGGGGCGCCGCTGGATTGTACGGTGGTCGACGGCAAGGCGAAGCAAACGAACTCGTCTACCGGTCCGAACTCATCTACGGGCCTGAACTCGTCTACTAACCCGAGCTCGTCCGCCAACCCGAACTCGACGAGCGGGAATAACCAGAACTCGACGAGTGGAAATAGCTCGAATTCACCAGGAAGCAAATCAGGCCCCGGATCGAGTGAATCGATCAATCCAAACACTGGGCAGGTCGAATCCAGTACAGGACAAGCTGCCAACGATGTGGCCGCCCAACCGGTCGGGTTCGCCAGCCAGCCGCCGGAACAGTGGCTGTTCGGAGTATTGACCGCCGTCTTGCTGCTCGCAGTTATCGCCGTGCCCGCCGGCCTCGGCACCTGGCTGCAGCGCACCACTCGGAGAGGGAGAGACACGTCTGGGCGAGGCGGCTCGACACCTCCGCCGGGACCGGGAACGGGGCGCTGACGTGACGACGGTGGAAGCTGGCTCTCCGGCGACCGCCCTGCCTTCGGGAGGCGCTCCCGCCCCGGTCCCTGGGCGGACCCAATCAAGCGCATCGGCCCCAGGCAAGGTTGGGCCAGGGCCGTGGCGGATAGCGGGATCAATCCTTGGTCTCGCGGTGCTGTTCGTCGCAGGTTTCTTCGTGTACCTGTTCGGGCTGTCTCATGTTTCCGAGCAGCGCGTTCAGGTGAACATGTTCAAGAACTTCGTCGCTGAATTGCAATTGGGGACCGCGCCGGTCGAGCCGTTCGCTACCGGCGCGAACGGCACGGTGACTTCCTCGCTTTCGGACGGAACCCCTGTCGCGCTGCTGAACATTCCGGAAATCGGGCTGCGGGACGATGTCGTGGTAGAGGGCACGACCTCCAGAGACCTGACCCTCGGCCCCGGACACGTCTCCGCGTCCGCGCTGCCAGGGCAGGCCGGGGTCAGCTTTGTCTACGGCAAGGCCGTCACATACGGAGCGCCGTTCGCGAACCTGATGCAACTTGACCGCGGTGATCGGTTCACCGTGACGACAGGGCAAGGCACGTCCACCTACGTGGTCGAGTCGTTCGGGACCAGTTCCAAACCCGCGCCCGCCGACGCGGACAACCGTCTGGTCCTGGAAACGGCTGCATCGGGTTTCGCACCAGACTCTGCCGTGCAGGTCAGCGCGGACCTGGTATCCACCCCGCAGGCGAATCCCAATGACTGGCCGGCGATCTCAGCGCAGGAAACTGACATGGCGTGGGACCCGGAGGACAGCCTGGTGCCGCTCACGCTGTGGTCGCAGGCACTGCTTCTCGCCGTCATCATCACCACGATCGTGGCGCACCGGTGGTCGCGCTGGGGCACGTACTTGCTCATGGCGCCCGTAGTGATGGCCCTGACCTGGTGTGTATACGAGAACCTGGCAGGCCTGCTGCCGAATCTATATTAATGGGAAGGGGTAAACGATGACCGAGCCCGACCGGGCCGACCTGACACTGCCGTTCGAGCCCGGTATGAAGGCCGACGATGCCAACGGCGGGATCATCGGTACGCACCAGACGATGCAAATGGCCACCCAGGGCTATGCGGCTGGGCCTCTGCTCGGTCTGGAGACCCGGGCGGTCTCTGCATGGTTTGGCACGCACAAGGTCCTGGATCGTGTTTCGCTGACCATGGGCGCGGGCGAGGTCACCGCGCTGATCGGCCCGTCCGGCTGCGGCAAGTCGACGTTCCTGCGAATCCTGAACCGCATGCACGAGATGGTGCGCGGAGCGCAGCTGGCAGGGGAAGTGCTACTCGGCGGCGAGGACATCTATTACCGCGACCAGCGGGCGCAGGACGTGCGCAAGCGCATCGGGATGGTGTTCCAGAAGCCGAACCCATTCCCGGCTATGTCTGTCTACGACAACGTGGCAAGCGGCCTCAAGCTGGCCGGCATCAAGGTGCGCAACAAGGACGAGCTCGTGGAGCGGAGCCTGCGTCGGGCCGGGCTGTGGGAAGAGATGCGCCGTCGGCTGCGCACGCCGGGCGGGGCGCTGTCTGGCGGCCAGCAGCAGCGGTTGTGCATCGCGAGGTCGCTGGCGGTCTCACCCGACGTGCTACTGATGGACGAGCCGTGCTCGGCGCTGGACCCCACTTCGACCCGCCGGATCGAGGAAACGATCAGGGAACTGCGGGGCCAGGTCACCGTGGTGATCGTTACCCACAATATGCAGCAGGCCCAGCGAGTCTCCGACCACTGCGCGTTCTTCCTCGCCGCCGAGAACACTCCCGGCCACGTCGTCGAAGCGGGCCAGACGAACCAGGTCTTCGAGGACCCCCACGACCCGCGGACCGCTGATTACGTGAATGGTCGCTTCGGCTGAAGCCCGAGGAAGCCACTCGTGTGTGGAGGCTTCCTCGCCCGTCTGCAGCAACGAAATTCAGCCTTGAAAGAAGGACGTGATCCCGAGGTCGCCCAGGAAGGTCGCTCGCGTCCCGGAATCCGCCTGCGGCAACACCGGATAATTGGCGCATTGCTTCCGCCGACCTTGACTGCATCAATCACTGATACCGACATCTGCAGTTACGTGTCCGAGCCACCGACCGACCGCACCTCGTCACGCGCGGCCGGGACTCGCGGCGCGGCAGGCCGCCCGTGGCGGGTGTCTCTTTCGTGCTAGCATTGATAGCAGTAGAAGGGAGGGCGGTATGGCGGCGATTAGCATCAGGAACCTGGACGAGTGGGTCGTCGAGAGGATTCGTGTTCGCGCGGCGGAGCACGGCAACTCGATGGAGGCCGAAGTGCGGTCCATCCTCGTTGACGCGGCGCGCGATCCCGGCCCCGAGTACGGACTGGGTGACCGGATCCACGCCCTCTTCGAGGGCATTGGTGATGACTTTGAGATTCCCGAGCGCCGCAAGGACCGTCCCCGCGCCGCAGACTTCGACCTGTGATCATCCTCGACACCAACGTCGTCTCCGAATTGATCCGCGCCGCGCCCGATCCCGGCGTCCGGGCCTGGGTCAATTCCCGTGCCTCGACCCAGGTCGCGACAACGGCGATAACCGCCGCCGAGCTGCACTACGGGGTCGCCCGACTCCCGGTCGGCCGTCGTCGGCAGCAGCTGTCCGTGGCCGTTAGCGCCCTGCTGAACGATGCGCTGAGAGGCCGGATATTGCCCTTCGACGAACGTGCCGCGCGACAGTACGCGGATGTCATCACCGGGCGAGAGCGTGCTGGCCGCCCCATCGGAGTTCCCGACGCGCAGATCGCGGCCATCTGCCGTGAACTTGGCGCTGTCCTGGCGACCCGCAACGCCAAGGACTTCGAGAAAACAGGGGTCGAGTTGGTCGATCCCTGGCAGGCCGATAACTGACTACATCGACCCAATTGCGGTGTGGGCTCGGGCTTCAGGTAACGAGCCGCAGGCGGACGACGGCACGCAACCCTGACGGCAAGGCGGATTCTAGGTGGGCGGCGCCGCCGTAGGCCTGGGCCGTCGCGCGGACGATGGCCAGGCCGAGTCCGGCGCCGCCACCGTCCGGGTCGTCTCGGCTGCGCGCCGAGTCCAGTCTCGTGAACCGGCCGAACACGCGCTCGATGTCTTCGGTGGGGATGCCGGGTCCGTCGTCGGTCACGCTGACCTCGCCCCAGTCGCCGTCGCACCGGACCGAGACGATCACCCGCGAGCACGCGTACCGGACGGCGTTGTCGATCAGGTTGACCAGCACCCGGTCGATGCTGCTCTGGCTGCCGGCCACCGGGCACGGCGTTGCGGGCCCACCTGCCGGGTCGGTGAAGACCACGGACACGCGCGCGTTCACGTACCGCTGGGCGGCCGTCGCGGCGGCCCCGGCCAGGTCGGTGACTTCGCCATCGGAACCGCCCCGGGTGGCGGCGTCCGCGCGCTCGTCCAGGCGTGCCAGCACCAGCAGGTCCTCGGCCAGCCGCGCGAGCCGCAGGACATCGGCGTGCACGTCCCGGGCTGTCGCCGCCCAGTCCTGCCCGGCAGGGTGGTCGAGCGCTACCTCGAGCTGAGTCCGTATCGACGTGATGGGTGAGCGCAGTTCGTGCGCGGTATCCGACACCAGGTCCCGCTGCCGTCGCCGCGCCAGTTCCAGCCTGCCCAGCATGTCGTTCAGCGTCAGCGCCAGCGACCGCACCTCGTCGCGGGCGGCCGGCACCGGCAGTGCGGACGGCACGCCCGTCGCGGAAACCGACGCCGCCCCCCGTCGCAACAGGCCGATCGGCCGCAGCGTCGACCCGACGGCCAGCCAAATCGCCCAGGTGAACAGGATGAACAGCAGCGGCGTCCCGAAGGCCAGTGCCTGCGCCACCACCGACAGGCTCGCGTCCGCCGAGCTGTACGGCACGGCGGCGATCACGATGTCGCCGTTCGCCGCCGACGCCGCGACCACGCTCAGCTGCACCGGCGCCAGGTCGTACGGCGCCCCCTGCACGGTGATGGCCTGGCCGCTCCGGGCGGCCGCGGCGGCCTGCGCGGGCGACAGCAGCGGCACCATGCGGTCCGCCGCCGCGGAGCCGTCGATGACCCGGCCGTCGGGGGAGAGCACCTGGATCGCCACCGTGCTCGCCGTGACGGGCACGGGTTGTGGCAGCGGCTGAGAGTCGATCAGCGCCACGATCTGGTCCGCCGCCTGGTGGGCGGAATCGTCGACCGACCGGGTCAGCGCCACCCGCAGCGCGCCGTACAGCAGCAGGTCGGCCGCCGCGAACGCGATCAGCAGCCCCGCCGCCGCGGTGAGTGTGACCCGGGAACGCAGCCCGCGCCGCCGCCACCAGCGCCAGAGCCCGCCAACGCCCGGGAGCCCGTCAGCCACCGTCCGCCGCCAGCAGGTACCCGGCCCCGCGCACGGTCTGTACCGCGTGCCGCCCGAACGGCGCGTCGATCTTCCGCCGCAGGTACCCCACGTACACCTCGACCACGTTGAGGTCCGCGAGGTCGTCGGGCTCGTCCCACACGTGTGACAGCAGTTCGGCCTTGGAGACCACGGACCCGCAGTGCCGCATCAGGTACTCAAGGAGCGAGAACTCGCGTGCCGTCAGCGACACGGCCACGCCGTCTCGCCGCACGATCCGTGCCGCCGGGTCCAGCGAGAGGTCTCCGGCCCGCAGGACCGAGGGCCGCGGCGTCGCGCCCCGCCGCAGCAGCGCCCGGAGCCGTGCGGCCAGCACGACATAGGAGAACGGCTTGGTCAGGTAGTCGTCCGCGCCGAGGTCGAGCCCGTCCGCCTGGTCGTACTCCCCGTCCTTCGCCGACAGGATCAAGATGGGCACCCAGTTCTCCTCGGCCCGCAGCGACGAGCAGACCTTGTACCCCGACAGCCCCGGCAGCATGATGTCCAGCACGACTCCGTCGTACTCCCCGGAACGTGCCATGTGCAGCCCGGTCACGCCGTCGTGGGCGAGGTCGACGGCGAAGCCCTCGGCTTCCAGTCCTCGCTTGACCGCGGCGGCGAGCCGCCGCTCGTCCTCTACGACAAGCACTCGCACGGGTACAGTTTCCCTCAGGAACCGCGATGCGCCGGCCTTGCTCTCAGCGTCCTCACAGCCGCCGTGCGGCAATGTGGGTAACGAAAACACGAAGCCGAACCGAATCGGGTGAAGATGATGCGGCCGAAGCTGAAACTATCCAGGCATGGCCGGTGGGTCGTCCCGGCCGCCGCGGTGGTGGTCACGGGGGGCGTTGTCGCGGGGCTCCAGATTCCGTCCGCGCAGGCCGTGCCCCTGCTGCCCGCGAAGACCCCGGCGCAGCTGCTCGCCATGGTCAACTCCCAGTCGAAGCTGCCGGCGTTCACCGGCACCGTGGTGGAGACGACTTCCCTGGGTCTGCCGCAGCTGCCCAAGGTGGGCAACTCCACATCCATCACGTCCCTCCTTACCGGGTCGAACACGATCAAGGTCTACTACGACAACGCGCACCACTTCCGGATCGCCGTCCCGCAGACCATGAGCGAGACCGACTTCATCCGCGACGGCAACACGATGTGGCAGTGGAGCAGCACCGAGAACTCGGTCACCAAGTACGCGCTGCCCGCGCCGCCGACGAAGGCGGAGCAGCCCGGGACCACGCTCCCGGCGCGGGTCCCGATGACCCCCCAGCAGGCGGCGAACCAGGCCCTCGCGGCCGTCGGCACGACCACGACGGTCAGCGTGCAGAGCAACGTGGACGTGGCGGGCGAGGCCGCCTACCAGCTCGTCCTCGCGCCGAAGGACTCCCGGTCCCTCATCGGCAAGATCGTCATCGCCGTCGACGGCACCCACGGCGTCCCGCTCCGCCTCCAGGTGTTCGCCAAGGGCTCGTCGACGCCGGCGTTCCAGGTCGGCTTCACGCAGATCTCCTACGTCGCGCCCGCCGCCGCGAACCTGCAGTTCACCCCGCCGCCCGGCGCCAAGGTCAAGACCGAGAACATTGGCCAGGACAAGACTGGCGCGAGCGAGGGCATGAACGGGCAGTCCGACGCGGGCACCGGCACGTACGGTTCCGGCTGGCTCACGGTCGCCGAGGTTCCGCAGTCCGGGATCCTGCCTTCTTCCTCATCCTCCTCCTCGTCCTCCTCCTCGACGGCCCCCGCTGGCGGATCGCTCGGCGCGGACACCTCTGGTCTCGCGAACGAGATCCTTGGCGCGGCCAAGCCGGTGAGCGGTTCCTGGGGCAGCGGCAGCCTGCTGCACACCGACCTGGTGAACGTCCTGATCGTGAACAACAAGCTCTACATCGGCGCCGTCCAGCCCAGTGTCCTGTACAGCGCCGTGGAGCACGGCGCGGTCGCGAACGGATGACACCGGCACACGCCGACCTGGCTATCAGCAGCGCCGGGCTGACGAAGCGGTTCCGCGGCGGCCAGCTGGCCGTGGACCACGTTGACCTGGCGGTGCCGAAGGGCGCGGTCTACGGGTTCCTCGGCCCGAACGGGTCGGGGAAGACCACCACGATCCGCATGCTCCTCGGCCTGGCCTATCCGACGACCGGCACCGCCGCCCTGCTCGGCGTGCCGGTTCCGGATGGCGCCTTCGGTGTCCTGCCGAAGGTGGGCTCGCTGGTCGAGGGCCCGGCCTTCTACCCGTACCTGAGCGGCTGGGACAACCTGGCGCGGTACGACGCGGCCGACCGGACCGCTCCGGCCGGGAGCAAGGCGGAACGGATCGGGTCGGCGCTCGAGCGCGTCGGCCTGACCGCGGCGGCGAAGAAGAAGTACCGCCACTACTCGCTCGGCATGAAGCAGCGGCTGGCGATCGCGTCCGGGTTGCTGCGCCCGCGTGACCTCATCATCCTGGACGAGCCGACCAACGGCCTCGACCCGCAGGGCACGCGAGAGGTCCGCGGGCTCGTGCGCGAGATCGCCGCCGACGGGATCACCGTGTTCGTGTCCTCGCACCTCCTGTCGGAGGTCGAGCAGGTGAGCACGCACGTGGGCGTGATGCGCGCTGGGAAGCTGGTGTTCCAGGGGTCGCTGCCGGAGCTCCGGCGGACGGGTTCGCCGCGGATCACGGTGCGGACGGCCGATGTGGAGAACGCGGCGAAGGTGTTCGCGAAACTGGGCCTGGCCGATCCCGCCTGCGAGGCGGGCGTGATCACGGCCGAACTCGGTGACGCCGAGCCCGAGCGGATCTGCGCGGATCTCGTGCACGCCGGCATCGGGGTCCGCGGCCTGTCCGTGGAGTCGCCGAGCCTGGAGGACCTCTTCGTGGGCCTGACTGGGGAGGGCTTTGATGTCGAGCGCTGAGGTGGATACCACCCTTACGGCGGGGGGCGAGATCGAGGACACGGCGCCAGCGGCCGGGAACGTGATGGGGAATGCGCGGTTCCTTGGCTCTGAGCTGCGCCTGGTATTCGGGCGCCGCCGCAACCAGCTGCTCCTGCTCGTCGTGGCCCTGTTCCCCCTGCTCATCGGCATCGGGCTCAAGGTCGCGGCGCCGCAGGCCGGCGGCGGCAACGGACCTGGCTCTGGCTCTGGCCCAGGGGCCAGCGCGGGCGCGTTCTTCAACCAGCTCGCGGGCAACGGCGTGTTCCTGACGTTCATCGCGCTGAGCCTGCTGCTGATCCTGGTGCTGCCGATGGTGGTCGCGGTGGTGGCGGGCGACTCGATCGCGGGGGAGGCCGGGTACGGGACGCTGCGCTACCTGCTCGCGGTGCCCGCCGGGCGGACCCGGCTGCTGGCGGTGAAGTTCCTGGCGATCGCCGCGTTCGCGGTCAGCGCGACGTTCATCGTGGCGGTGATCGGGCTGCTGGCAGGCGTGTCCTTCTTCCCGGTGGGGCCGGTCACGCTGCTGTCCGGCAGCACGGTGTCGCTGGCGTCCGGGCTGCTGCACGTGTTCTACGTGACGCTGTACGTGTCGGCCGCGATGATCGCCGTCGGCGCGATCGGGCTCGCCATCTCGACGTTCACCGAGCACGCGATCGGCGCGATCGCGGCGATCATGCTGCTGATCGTGGCGAGCGAAGTCGTGGACCAGGTGCCCCAGTTCGCCTCGGCCGGCCCGTACCTGCCGACTCACTGGTGGACGTCTTTTGACTCCTTGCTGCGCACGCCGATCGACACGACCACCATGCTGCACGGCCTGCTGTCATTCCTGGTCTACGCGGCAATCTTCTGCGCCATCGCCTGGGCCCGCTTCACCTCCACCGACGTCACGAGCTGACGATGACCGGAGCCCCCGGGCTACCAGGTGAAGTCTTCCTCCCAGAACTCGACCGTTCCGCGGCCTTCGCGTGGTTCGTCCTCCTTGGCGCGCAACTCCACGCGCCGGATCTTTCCGGAAATCGTCTTCGGCAGGTCGCTGAACTCGATCCGGCGGATGCGCTTGTACGGCGCGAGCCGCGCCCGGCAGAACGCCAGGATTTCCTGCGCCAGTTCCGGACTCGGCGCGGCCGACGCGGCCAGGATGACGTAGGCCTTCGGCACCGCGAGCCGGATCGGGTCGGGCGACGGGACGACCGCGGCCTCGGCGACCGCCTCGTGCTCGATCAGCACGCTCTCCAGCTCGAACGGGGAGATCCGGTAGTCCGACGCCTTGAAGACGTCGTCGGTCCGGCCGACATAGGTGATGTAGCCGTCCTCGTCGACGGACGCGACATCGCCTGTGTGGTAGAAGCCACCCCTCATCGCCTCGGCGTTCTTCTCCGGGTCGTCCTGATATCCGGCCATCAGGGCGAGCGGCCGCCGTGCCAGGTCCAGGCAGATCTCGCCCTCCTGCTTGCCGGGCTCGCCGGTCAGCGGATCGACCAGCGTCACCGGGTAGCCAGGCAGCGGGCGGCCCATCGAGCCGGGCTTGAGCGGCTGATTCGGCGAGTTGCCGATCTGGGCGGTGGTCTCGGTCTGGCCGAAGCCGTCCCGGATCGTGATGCCCCAGGCCTTGCGGACCTGGTCGATGACCTCCGGGTTCAGCGGCTCGCCGGCCGCCACGCACTCGCGCAGCTTGCTGACGTGGGCGGCGGACAGGTCGGCCTGGATCAGCATCCGCCAGACCGTCGGCGGCGCGCAGAAAGTGCTGACCTCGAAGTCGCCGAGGGTCTTGAGCATGTGGGCGGCGTTGAACCGTCCCTGGTTGAGGATGAGGATCGTGGCGCCCGCGTTCCACGGCGCGAACAGGTTGGACCACGCGTGCTTCGCCCAGCCGGGCGAGGAGATGTTCAGGTGCACGTCGCCGGGCTGGATGCCGATCCAGTACAGCGTGGACAGGTGCCCGGCCGGGTAGCTCGCGTTGGTGTGCGCGACGAGCTTCGGCTTCGACGTCGTGCCCGAGGTGAAGTAGAGCAGCATCTCGTCGGCGGCGTTCGTCACGCCGTCCGGCGTGAAGTCCGTGCTCGCCAAGCGCGAGTCCGCGAAGGCGTGCCAGCCCTCCATCGCCGGGGTGCCAACTGCAATGCGAGTCCAATTACCCGAAACGTCGCTAAATTTCGTGACCTGCGACACATCTGTCACCACGTGCCGGACGGCGCCGCGGTCGATCCGGTCGACCAGGTCACTGGACTGCAGCAGTGTCGTGGCCGGGATGATCACCGCGCCGAGCTTGATCGCCGCCAGCATGACTTCCCACAGCGGCACCACGTTCCCGAGCATCAGCAGCACCCGGTCGCCCCGTCTGACCCCGAGGCCGCGCAGCCAGTTGGCCACCTGGGCCGAACGCGCCGACATTTCCGCGTATGTCAGTGACTCGTCGCTGCCGTCGTCGCCCACCACACGCAGCGCCGTCCGGTCCGGGTGCTCGGCGGCGATGACGTCGAACCAGTCGAGCGCCCAGTTGAATTCGCCCAGCTCAGGCCAGGTGAACTCGCGGCGGGCGGTGTCGTAGTCCTCGCGGTGGCGGAGCAGGAGGTCACGGGCCGCGCGGAACGCGGTGGCGGAGGCAGCGTCGCTCATGGCGTCATGATGGCAGCTCCCGGTCTCGTTCGCCACGCCTCGCCGGTGCACTTGCGGCGGTAAAATCGAGAGTGTTCTTAGAAGCAAACCCAACGGCGGATACAACTGGATCAGCCAGGCTTTCCGATATGAGCAACCCAGAGTTCCGTAACGAGGCGTCCCGCGGCCAGCGAGCGAACCCGGACGCGACGTACGCGATGGCGCGGGCGGTAGCGGAACGTGAACGAGGCCGCCACCGGCTGAACGTGACCACTGCCATCCTCGGGATCAGCAGCGCCGGCGTCGCGGGCGTGATCGCGCTCCTGCTCCCGGGGGCCACGCACGCCGCCGCCGCGAAGACTGTCACCCCTGCGAAGAGCAGCTCTTCGACTAGCGGCAGTTCCACGAGCGGCAGTTCCTCGCAAAGCGACAAGTCGAGCAGTTCTAGCAGCTCAAGTAGCGTCCAGACGCCGTCGTCGGCTCCGCAGCAGTCCAGCGGCAACCCGGTGAGCACGTCCGGCGGCACAAGTTAGTGAGTATGTCCGGTGGCACCTGTTCCTGAGTCGACGGCGTTCGCCGGATGGCAGGCGCTGGGCATGCTCGTGCAGCTGGTGGTCACCGCGCCGGACAAGATCACAGAGGCCCGGCGCCTGCTGTCGGAAGACCTCGCGGAACTGGACCGGACCTGCAGCCGGTTCCGCCTCGATTCGGAAGTGGTGGCCATCGGCCGGGCTCCGGCCGACGCGTCCGGCCTGGTCTCGACCACGATCAGCCCGCTGCTCACGGAGGCGATCGCCGTGGCGCTGCGGGCGGCCAGCCTCACCGACGGCGATGTCGACCCTACGGTGGGGGCGGCGCTGTCGGCACTCGGCTACGACCGGGACTTCGCGCACGTCCCGCCGGTCGGCCCCGCACTCCCGGTGAGTGTCCGTGTTATCCCCGGGTGGCGGTCCATCGCCCTCGACCTTGAGGCACATCAGCTGACGATGCCGGCGGGCGTCCAGCTGGACCTGGGGGCGACGGTCAAGGGCTGGGCGGCGGATCGCAGCGCCGCGCGAATCGCCGATAAACTCGGCTGCGGCGTGCTGGTCAGCCTCGGCGGCGACACGGCAGTGGCCGGCGAGCCACCGGACGGAGGCTGGCGAATCCGAGTCCAGGACATCACGTCGATGCCAGACGCCCAACCGGAAGGGCCGGTCGCGGTGATCGCCATCCGCGACGGCGGCCTGGCGAGCTCGTCCACGTCCGCACGACGCTGGTCCCGGGGCGGAAACGTCCTGCACCACATCATCGACCCGCGCACCGGCATGCCGGCCGCACCCGTCTGGCGCACGGTCAGCGTAGCCGCCGCCACCTGCGCCGATGCCAACACCGCTGCCACCGCGTCGATCATCCGCGGCTGGCAGGCCCCCGCGTGGCTCACCAGCCTCCGCCTGCCCGCCCGCCTCGTCGAGATGAACGGCACAGTCCACACGATCTCCGGCTGGCCCGCCGATCCCGCCTGACGCGGTGCAGCCGCCCCACCTCACCCGCCGCCGCGCGAGCCACTAGCCGGCAGGCTCAGAAATATCCCAGAGCCAGTACGTATCTGACCTTGCGTTTCATGTCGCATCGTGGAGATCGTGGGGGAAATCAACTCTTCGACCGCGCTCTGGTACATCAGTCGTGCCACGGGCGTGGTCGCGCTGCTCCTGATGACGGCGGTGCTGCTGCTCGGCCTGCTCGTCTCCCGGCAGGGGAAGCTGCCCGGGCTGCCCAAGTTCGCGGTGACCGGGTTGCACAGAAACCTGTCGCTGATCGCCGTGGCGTTCGTGGGACTGCACGTCCTGACCGCGGTGACCGACGGATATGTGAACATCCCGCTGCTCTCGGCGGTCGTCCCGCTGAGCTCGCCGTACGAGCGGCTGTGGCTCGCGCTCGGCGCGGTCAGCCTGGACCTGACCCTGGCCATCGCCGTGACCAGCCTCGTGCGAAACCGCCTGCGCAGGAAAACGTGGAAGGCCGTGCACTGGCTCGCCTACCTGAGCTGGCCTGTGGCGTGGCTGCACAGTTACGGCTCGGCCAGCGACCTGCGCGGCGGCTGGCTCTTCCTGCTCGCCCTCGCCGATCTGCTGGCCGTTGTCGTCGCCGTCGGCTGGCGGCTGGCCGCGGCGGCGCGCGACGTGCCGCGTGCGGAGCGAGTCGGCCTGATCATGACCGCCGTCCATCAGCGGGGGAGAAGCCGGTGACGCCGGCCGTCACCACGGACGTCCCGCGTCTGCTGCCGAGAGACGGGGAGCGCATCCAGAACTGGCGTGCGCACAGCGCGAAGTTCGGCCGCATCCCCTACCGGAACGCCGCGGGCTCCCTTATCAACGACATCGAGGCGTCCGGTCTCACCGGCCGCGGCGGCGCGGCGTTCCCCACCTACCGGAAACTGGCGGCCGTCCTCGAAGCATCGGTGCGGAAGCGCGTCCGCCCGACGGTCATCGCCAATGGCGCGGAGAGCGAGCCGGCCAGCGAGAAGGACGCCACCCTCCTCTGGCTCGCCCCGCATCTGGTGCTCGACGGGCTGCAACTGGCCGCCGAGGCGGTCGGCGCGGAAAGCGCCGTCCTCTACACCCATGCGCACCGCGCGGGGGATGTCGGTGCCCGCCTGCGGGAAGCAATTGCCGACCGATTTGACGATCACGTCGCAGTCCGCCTGGCCATCGCCCCGCCCCGTTTCCTCGCGGGCCAGGAGACCGCCCTGATCAGTCACCTCGACGGCGGCCCGGCCATCCCCAGGTTCCCGTTTCCCCGCGTCACCGAGCAGGGCCTGGATGGTGATCCCACCCTCGTGCAGAACGCGGAAACGCTGGCGCATCTCGCGCTGATCGCCCGGTTCGGGCCAGGGTGGTTCCGCGAGATCGGCACCAGGCGGGAGCCCGGCTCGTTCCTGGCTACCGTTCGCCGTGCCGACGGACGGCCGCGCATCATGGAGCTACCGCTCGGCACGCCGGTGCCCGAGGTTATCGGCGGACTCGGGCAGGTGACCGCGCTGCTCATTGGCGGGTACCACGGCACGTGGGTGCCCGTCGCACGGGCAGCGAAGCTCCGGCTGGACAACGAGTCCCTGAGTTCGGTGGGAGCGTCGGTCGGTGCCGGGATTCTCGCCGCCCTGCCGGGTGACAGATGCGGACTAGTGGAGTCGGCGCGGATCCTCCGGTATCTGGCCCTGGAGTCGGCTGGGCAGTGCGGGCCGTGCCTGAACGGACTGCCGCGGATGTCGGCCGCGCTGACCGCGCTGGCACGCGGGCGGGCGCCTAGAGGAACCCGCGCCGACCTGGAGCGCTGGGCCGGGCTGGTGACCGGGCGGGGCGCGTGCCACCACCCGGACGGCACGGCGCGCTTCGTCGCGAGCGCGCTGCGCACGTTCGCCGCCGAGCTTGACCGTCATGGGCGCGGGCAGTGCGGGGCCACGAACGCGGCGCCGTTCTTGCCGGTTCCCCAGTCGGCCGCGCGGACCGAGGAGGACTGGCTGTGAAACAGAGACTTCTCGTCAATCCCATCGACTGTGACGGGCACGGCGCGTGCGCCGAACTGCTGCCCGAGATGATCGCGCTCGACGAGTGGGGCTACCCGCTCATCGACGGCCGGCCGGTCCCGCCGGCGCTCATCAAGGACGCCCGCGCCGCGGTCAGCGCCTGTCCCAAGCTCGCCCTCCGGCTGCTCGAGGTTACTGATTGACGCATCCAACTGAGTGTGTCTATATTTCGAGAGTAACTTCCATTTAGTAGACGCAGTCGGAGGCAGAGACTCTCATGGCGTCACAGGTAACCCCGGGCGTTGGGACCGCTCGCGGGGGCGGCGGGGACGCGGCGCACTCGTCGCGGCGCTGGTGGGCGCTGGTCGCGATCGCCGCCAGCGTGCTCGTCGTCGGCCTCGACTTGACCGTGCTCAACCTCGCGCTGCCCACGATGGCGGTGAGCCTGCACGCGTCAACGGGCGACCTGCAGTGGATCTCGGACGCCTACAGCCTCGTGCTGGCAGCGGGGATCTTGCCCGCCGGGCTGCTCGGCGACCGGTACGGGCGCAAGAAGATCTTGTTCGGGGCCCTGGCGCTGTTTGGCGTGAGCTCGGCGGCGTGCGCGTACGCGACGTCGATCGGCGAGCTGATCGCCGCGCGGGCCGTGCTCGGTGTCGGTGCGGCCGCGGTCTTCCCGCTCGCGTTGTCCGTGCTGCCCGTGCTGTTCGCACCGGAAGAGCGACAGAAGGCCATCGCCTTCATCTCCGCGGCCACCATGATCAGCTTTCCGATCGGGCCGATCGTCGGCGGGTACCTGCTCGACCATTTCTGGTGGGGCTCGGTGTTCCTGATCAACGTGCCAGTGGTGGTGCTGGCGCTCATCGCCGTGGGGGCGCTGCTGCCGGAATCGCGGTCGTCCACGCGGCCCACCGTGGACGTCGGCGGGCTGCTCATGTCGGGCGCCGGACTGGTCGCGCTGACTTACGGGTTCATCCGGGCGGGCCAGGATGGCTGGTCGGACACCGCGGCGCTGGCGACGGTCGGGGCGGGCGTGGTGCTGCTGGCGCTGTTCGTCGTCCTGGAGCGCTGGATCACGCGGCGTGGCCTGGTGGCGCTGGTTGACCTGTCGCTGTTCAAATCGAACGGGTTCAGGTGGGGAACCATACTCGCGACGATGGTGTCGTTCGCGATGTTCGGGCTGCTGTTCGCGATGCCGCAGTACTTCCAGGAGGTCCTGGGCGCGAACGCGCTCGGCAGCGGGTTTCGGCTGCTGCCGCTAGTGGGCGGGATGCTCGTCGGAATGGTGGTCGGGACACGGTTGCAGAGCCGCCGGAATGTCGGCGACGTCGGCGGCGGGCGTCCGCTGGCCGGCGCGAAGACGGTCGTCACCGCCGGGTTCGCGATTATGGCGGTCGCGATGGCGATCGGCGCGTTCACGGGCCTGTCCAGCTCGACGGGATACGCGGCGGCGTGGATTGCGCTGGCCGGGATCGGCCTCGGGTTCGCGATGCCGTCGGCGATGAACGTGGCGATGGGCGCGCTGACGGCCGAGCGCAGCGGGGCCGGGTCCGCGCTGCTGTCCGCGATGCGGCAAGTTGGATCGACCATCGGCGTGGCCGTGCTCGGCACCCTGATCAGCAACGGCTACTCCTCCGGAGTCAACGTCACCGGGTTGCCCGCCTCGGTCGCCGCGGCGGCCAAGTCCAGCGTGGCCGGCGGCGTCGCGGTCGCGGAAGAGCTGCGGTCGGTCGCGCTGCTCGACTCGGTGCGGACCGCGTACATCAGCGGCATGGACGTCATGCTCTGGGCCTGTGGCGGGATCGCTGTGGCGAGTGCGTTGCTCGCGCTGCTGTTCCTGCGACAATCGGATTCATGACACACGGCGTTACCCCCGGGCTGCGGGAGCGGAAGAAGGCCAGGACGCGTGCCTCCCTGCGAGAGCACGCGCTCCGGCTGTTCCGCGAGCAGGGGTACGCGGCGACGACGGTAGAGCAGATCGCCGGGGCCGCCGAGGTGTCGCCGTCCACGTTCTTCCGGTACTTCCCGACGAAGGAAGACGTCGTCATCCAGGACGACTTCGACACCCGGATATTCGAAGCGCTCGAGCGGCAGCCGCCGCAGACCCGGGCGGTGACAGCGTTCCGGGCGGCGCTGCGCGATGCGGTCGCGTCGCTGAGCGAGGCGGAATGGGCGCAGCTGCGCGAGGCTTCGGCCCTGCAGATGACCGTCCCGGAGATCCGGGCGCGGATGTTCGACGACATGAACCGGATCGTCCAGATGATGGCGCGAGCGCTGGCCAGGCGCTCCGGCCGTGAACCGGACGACCTGGAGGTGCAGACGTTCGTCGGTGCCGTGTTCGGGGTGATGGTAACGGTCACGTTCCCCTTCCACACGGGCACCGAGTCGGGGATGGAGGCACGCCTGGCGGCCGCCGTGGAACTCAACCCGGCGAGCGAGGTCTTCACCCGCGTCGACGAGGCCCTGGCCCTACTGGAAAACGGGCTGGAGCTGTAAGCGCCCCCGCGCCCCGCCGTTGCCCACCAACCACCACTGCCCCCGCGGCCCCGCCGCTGCCCCCGCGGCCCCGCCGCTGCCCCCACCACCGCCGCTGCCCCCACCACCGCCGCAACCCGGAATGATGACGTGTCATTTATCGTTAGCGCAGTTGGCCGCTTCGCTAGCGGGTATTAACGTGCAGGTCAGACGAATGGAGTGTCATCATGCCAGCCGTAACCGTGGACAATCTCCTCATCCTGCCAAGGGTCACCGAGCCCGGCCTGACCGCCGAAGAGCGGCCCGTGCGCACGGTCACCACGGCCCCGTCCGCCTTCGAGGGGGAGGGGTTCCCCGTCCGGAGGGCGTTCGCGGGCATCGAGCTGCGGGACCTTGACCCGTTCATCCACATGGACCAGATGGGTGAGGTCGAGTACGCTCCCGGCGAGCCCAAGGGCACGCCGTGGCATCCGCACCGCGGGTTCGAGACCGTCACGTACATCATCGACGGCACCTTCCGCCACCAGGACTCCAACGGCGGCGGCGGCCTGATCACCAACGGCGACACCCAGTGGATGACCGCGGGCGGCGGCATCCTGCACATCGAGGAGCCGCCGGAGGAACTCGTCGCCAGCGGCGGCCTGTTCCACGGCTTCCAGCTCTGGGTCAACCTGCCGGCGAGGCTGAAGATGACCCAACCGCGTTACCAGGACATCCGCGCCGGACAGGTCGCGCTGCTGACCTCGGCCGACGGCGGGGCGCTGCTGCGCGTCATCGCCGGCGAGCTCGACGGCCACGCCGGGCCGGGCGCCACGCACACCCCGATCACGCTCGTGCACGCGACCGTGTCGCCGGGCGCACAGGTCAGGCTGCCGTGGCGCGCGGACTTCAACGCCCTCGGGTACGTGCTGGCGGGGGCGGGCTCGGTCGGCGTCGACCGCCGCCCGATCCGGACCGGGCAGCTGGCGGTTTTCGGCCACGGCGAGGCGCTGACGTTCGCGGCGGACGCCAAGATGGACGGCCCCAGCCCGGCGCTGGACATCCTGCTGCTCGGCGGCGAGCCGATCCGCGAGCCGGTCGCCGCGTACGGCCCGTTCGTGATGAACAATCGCGCCGAACTGGTGCAGGCGTTCGAGGACTATCAGAAGGGCCGCCTCGGCAGCATCCCGGCCCAGCCCGCCAGTGAAGTGGTGCCGAACGAGCCCCACCCCGGCCACGACGTCCTCTAAGGACACCCAAAATCATGGGTCGTTGCCGCCCCAGCCCCAATTCGGCGTGCTAAGCGCGCCCGCATTATCCCGAAATATCGCCCCGAATAACTCATTTCGGGATACCCCTATAGGGGTATGACTTCCATGATCACGGGTCGAACGTGCCGATATATGGCATCGACGACCCATGATCATGAAAACGGCACCATGCCTGCCCTACACGGAACCACGTGACGACCGACATAACACGATATGTCCGGGCAGATAATCCGCCCGCAGACACAACAGCGGCTCTCATGGCACCAACGACCCACGCAAATGGCCCCAACGACCCACGCAAGCCGGGCCCGGCCCCGCGTTGGCGCGGCTACCGCCGCGCGCTGGCGCGGCTACCGCCGCGCGCTGGCGCGGCTACCGCCGCGCGCTGGCGGCGCCGCCAGCCACCAACGCGCGGCGCGCGGTTAGCTCAGCCGCGTCAGCAGGGCCGCGCCTTGCGGAGACCCCAGACCGGAGCAGGCGTCCCACCCGGGTCCGGCGCTGTAGGCGCCGTTGTTGCCCTGGGTGATGTCGTTGAAGCCGGACACGTCCTTGCCGGGCGTGATCCCGGCATAGAGCAGCGGCTGGAGCAGGCCGAACTTCTTCCCGGTCGACTGGGCGAGCCGCGCGATCAGCCCGGCCCACAGCGGCGCGACCGCGCTGGTGCCGCCCTCCACGGTCTGCTTGCCGTCGACCACGATCTGGTATCCGGTCATCGGGTCCGCGTTGCCGGTCACGTCCGGGACACCGCGCCCGGACGCGGTGCCGCCCGACACCGTCGGCACCCCGGCGGTCGACTGCCAGGACGGCAGCGGGAACACGTCGCTGACCCCGCCGCCTCCGGCGCCCAGGTTGCTGCTGGTCTCGTTCCAGACCACCTCGGACGTGATGGTGTTCGCGGTCAGGTCGCCGACCAGCTTCGTGCCGCCGCACGCGAGGGCGTGCGGGCTGGACGCCGGGAAGTCACAGTGCGGCTTTCCGTCGGTGGCGCCGTCGCCGCTGCCGTTGTCGCCCGCCGCGACGGTGACCGTCACCCCCAGGACGGCGGCGTCCGCGATCGTGTCGTCCATCGAGGTCCGGTCCTGTGCGACCCACGAGTCCTCGGACCCGCCCCAGCTGATCGACACCGCGATGGGCGTGGGCGTGGCGTGGATGGCGTCGGAGATCGCGTCGATGAATCCCTGGTCGGTGTTCGGGGCGAAGTACACCTGCTGCGCCGCGCCAGGCGCGATCGCGCCGATCACCTGGATGTCCAGTTCAACCTCGCCGTCCGCCTGCTGGCCGGGAGTGTTGGCGCCGCCATCGACCGGCACGGCCGTGACGGACGGCACCGACAGGCCCAGGCCGCTGAAGTAGGTCTGCAAGTCGGCGGCCGTGTAGCCGCCGCCGAGTTCGATGATCGCGATCGTCTGGCCGGTCCCGTCGCCCGCGGGGAAGCCGTAGAGCGACGCGACCTGCAGCGCGGTCATCGCCCCGGGCACGCTCGGCGTGCCCGGCGCGTGCGGCGTGCTCTCGTGCGGCCGGGTACGGAACTGCGGCCGCGCGACCGGCCGGTCGTCCAGGCCGAGCACGGCGGTGACCACGCCGGACAGTTCCGTCGGCACCGACAGCCCGCCCGACCGGTACCGGTGGATCACCGGCCCGCTGCCGTCGGGGTGCGGGCTCGACACCTGGCTTAGCGTCGTGCCGAACGCGGCCGACAGCGACGCCACGGTCCCGGTCACCTTGAGCCGGCGCGACGGCAGGTGGGTGTCCGTCACGGTCAGGCCGTGGCGTTCCAGCACGGTGCGCGTCAGTGCGGCATCGGAGGACGAGGCACCGTAACGTTCCCCGAGCTCCGCCGACGTCAGTGTCTCGGGCCCGGTGATGAGTTCAGCCGGCACTTCCGCGCGTCGGCGGAGAATCAGCGTGACGGTCACGGAGGTGCTGGGGTTGAGGGCGCCGGCGGGCTGGGCCTCTGGCAGTTCGGCCCGCTCGCTTCCCGGGAGCGGCGCGAGGTCTGGCATGAGTTTCCCCTTGGGCTCGTGGTTCCTAGGGCGGTGTTTCCAGGCGATTCTTTCGTGTCCGCGCGGTCACCACGAGTCGTTCCGGAATGAATTCTTAAGCCGCTATCGCCGTTCCAGCCGGATGATCACGGACTTCGAGGTAGGCGTGCCGGACGTGTCCGCGACGGAGTCCAGGGGCACGAGAACGTTGGTCTCGGGGAAGTACGCCGCGGCGCATCCGGGCGGTGTGGAATAGGCGACGACGCGGAACGACGGCGCGCGCCGCTCGCCGTCGGACCAGACGCTCACCAGGTCGACGATGTCGCCGTCGGCGAACCCGAGTTCCCCGAGGTCGGCCGACGATACGAGCACGACTCGCCGACCGCCGTGGACGCCGCGGTAGCGGTCGTCGAGCCCGTACACCGTGGTGTTGAACTGGTCGTGGGACCGGATGGTCTGCAGCAGCAGGTGACCCGGGGGCACCGAAACCGCCGATACCTGATTGACGGTGAAGTGGGCCTTGCCGTTGGACGTCCGGAACGTCAGCGAGTCGCGCGGCGGCCGCGGCAGCGTGAATCCGCCGGGTTCGGATACCCGGGCCTCGAAGTCCGCGAAGCCGGGGATGACGTTGGCGATGTGCCCGCGGATCACCGCGTAGTCCTCGCCCATCCCTCGCCAGTCGATGTCCGGGCCGAACAGCTTGTGCGCGAGCCCGGTGAGGATGGCCACCTCGCTGCGCAGGCCGGGTGATCCAGGGCTGAGCCGTCCGCGCGACGCGTGCACGACGCTCATCGAGTCCTCGACGGTGACGAACTGGTCGCCGGCGGCGTGGCTGTCGCGTTCGGTGCGGCCGAGGCAGGGGAGAATGAGCGCCTCCCGGCCGGTGGTCAGGTGCGACCGGTTGAGCTTGGTCGCCACGTGCACGGTGAGCTGGCAGTTCGCCAGGGCCGCCGCGGTCACCTCGGTGTCCGGCGTCGCGGCGGCGAAGTTGCCGCCGAGGGCGAAGAACACGTCGACCTTGCCGTCGCGCATGGCCCGGATCGACGCGACCGTGTCCCAGCCGTGCTCGCGGGGCGGCTCGAACCCGAACTCGTCCCTGATGGCGTCCAGGAACGAGTCCGGCATCTTCTCGAAGATGCCCATCGTCCGGTCGCCCTGCACGTTGCTGTGCCCGCGCACCGGGCACGGCCCCGCGCCCGGCCGCCCGATGTTGCCGCGCAGCAGCAGGAAGTTCATGACCTCACGGATGGTCGCGACCGCGTTCTTGTGCTGGGTCAGCCCCATCGCCCAGCACACGATGACGTTCTTCGAGGCGACGACGTCGTCGGCGAACTCCTCGATCTGCCGCGCCGTCAGGCCGCTGAGCCGCTCGACATCCGCCCAGTCCAGGGACTTCCAGTAGTCAAGGGCCGCGTCGAAACCATCGGTGTGCGTGCCGATGAACGAGTGGTCGAGGGCGTCGCGTTCCGCGAGGACCTTGTTCACGCCGGCGAACAGGGCCAGGTCGCCGTTCACCTTGACGGGCAGGAAACGGTCGGCGAGCTTGGTACCGCTCCCCACGATCCCCTTGATCTTCTGCGGGTTCTTGAACCGGATCAGCCCGGCCTCGGGCAGCGGGTTGACGGCCACGATCTTCGCGCCGCGCCGCTTGGCCTCCTCGAGGGAGGTCAGCATGCGCGGATGGTTGGTGCCCGGGTTCTGCCCGACGATCACGATGAGGTCGGCGTGGTCGGCGATGTCCTCGATCGTGACCTGGCCCTTGCCGATGCCGATCGTCTCGGTCAGCGCGGCCCCGCTGGATTCGTGGCACATGTTGGAGCAGTCGGGCAGGTTGTTGGTGCCGAGGCGGCGGGCCAGGAGCTGGTAGACGAACGCCGCCTCGTTGCTGGCCCGGCCGCTGGTGTAGAAGACGGCGCGGTTCGGGTCGTCGAGGCCGCGCAGCTTCCCGGCGACCAGCCGCAGGGCATCGTCCCAGGCGATGGGCGCGTAGTGGGTCGCGCCGGGCGCGAGGTACATCGGCTCGGTGAGCCGGCCGTTGGACTCCAGCCAGTGGTCGGTCTGCGTGCTCAGGAACGCGACCGGATGCCGCGCGAAGAACTCGGCGTCGACCCGCTTGCGGGTCGCCTCCCAGGCCACCGCCTTCGCGCCGTTCTCGCAGAATTCCGCGTGCTTGCGCTGCCGGACCGCCGGGTCGGCCCACGCGCAGCTGGGGCAGTCGAATCCGTCGGCCTGGTTGACCGCCAGGAGCGTCCGCAGCGACCGGCCCGGTCCCATCTCGGACAGCGCGTACCGCATGGAGACCGCGACGCCGGGGATCCCGACGGCGGAGTCCTCGGGCTCGCCTACGCGGACGTTCTCATCGACGACAGGCTCCACTTCGGTCATGGTTCGATCATAAGACTCATTGCCAGGGGATGACCGTGATCTGGGCGCCCGCGGGCAGCGGCGCGGCGCCGGCCGGGATGACCCACCAGGCGTTGGCGCGGGCCAGGTGGCTGGTGGCCCCCGCCCCGTGCCCCGTCGGCGTGGCGGCACCGTCGGGCGAGACATGAACAGGCACCCATTCCGTCACGTCGCGGGCCCCTGCCCATTCCCCCGCCAGCCGGGCCTGCCCCGTAGGGCGGTCGAAGGCGGCACCCTCGAGGCGGGCGAGCAGCGGCGCGGCGAACAACTCGAAGACGACCGCGGCGGCGACCGGGTAGCCCGGCAGGCCGATGACCGGCACCGTCGTGTCGGACGGCGTCTTGGCGTAGCCGAGCAGCCCGGGATGCCCGGGACGGACGGCGATCCCGGCGACGGTGACGCCGCCGACCTGGGCGAGCACGGCTGCCGTGTGGTCATCGCGCCCGCGGCTGGACCCCGCGATGATCAGCACCAGGTCGGCACCGGCCGCGGCCCGGCGCAGTTCGGCCGCGAGCTTGTCGGGGTCGTCCGGGACGACGGCCGACACGGTCGCGGCCGCGCCCGCCCGCGCGCACCGGGCGGCGAGGTACACGGAATTGCTGTCGATGATCTCGCCCGGACGCAGGCACTCCGCCATGCCGGTCGCGCGGATCTCGTCGCCGGTCGGGATGATCGCGACGGCCGGCTTGCGCGTGACCGTCAGGGTGGCGTAACCGGCCGCGGCGGCGACGGCGAGGTCGGCGGGGCGCAGGCGGCGTCCGCCGGGCACCAGGACCTGGCCGGCGGCGAAGTCCTCGCCTTGCCCGCGGACGTGATGGCCGGGGCTGACGTGGGCGGCGTCATCGACCGAGGCGACGCCGTCGGCGTCGATCGTCACGTGCTCCCGCTTGATGACCGTGTCGCGGCCGGGTGGGAGCGTGTCCCCGGTGTCGACCCAGGTGAACGTGCCCGGGGCGAGGGTCCATCGACGTTGAGTATGCGTATTTGATTCTTCGGCATTTATCGCGATCCCGTCCATCGCGGCGCAGGCGGCGCGCGGCGACGGGTAGCGCGCCACGACGGGGGCCGCGCTCACGCGTCCCAGGGCATCGGCGATGGCCACCGGCTCACCCGGGCCGGGCGCCGCGCCGTGCCAGCCCGCCCGCGCGCACGCGTCGGTCCACTGCGCGTACGCGGTTCCCGGGTCAGGGCTATGGCCGTGCATATCCGTCGCCGGCCGTCAGCACCCGGTGCGCTCCCGTGTACACGTTCATGGACGCGCCCTTCGGCCCGCCGCGCAGGAAGCCGACGAGGGTCAGCCCGGACTCCTCGGCCAGCTCGGCGGCCAGGGACGAGGGTGCCGACACCGCGGCGAGCAGCGGGATCCCGGCCAGCACCGCCTTCTGCACGAGCTCGAACGACGCCCGCCCGCTGACCAGCAGCGCGGTGCCGCGCAGGGGCAGCCGGTCCTGCAATAGCGCCCAGCCGACGATCTTGTCCACGGCGTTGTGCCTGCCCACGTCCTCACGGACGGCGATCACGTCGCCGGCCGGGGTGAACAGCCCCGCCGCGTGCAGCCCGCCGGTACTGGCGAAGACTTTCTGCGCCGCGCGCAGCCGGGCGGGCATCGTGGCGAGCGTGGCCGCGTCGAATCGCGTCTCGTCGGTGGCGAGCGGGGCGTGCGGGAGGACGCAGATGTCCTCGACGCTGGTCTTGCCGCAGACGCCGCAGGCGCTGGTGGTCATGAAGCTGCGGCGCTTGCCGTCCGCGATCGCCGTCGCGGCCGTCGTCAGCGTCACGTCCGTGATGTTCCCGATGTCATGGTCGTCGTGGGCGTGATGCCGGCAGGAGGCGCCATCGCACAGCCTGATCTCCCGGACGTCTTCCTTGCGGGTGACGATGGCCTCACTGACCAGGAACCCGGCCGTGAGCTCGATGTCGTCGCCGGGCGTGCGCATGGTCATCGTCAGCGCCTCGCCGCCGACCCGGATGCCCAGGGGCTCCTCCGCCGCCAGGAGGTCGGCGCGCTCTTCTGTTTCGGCGCGCTGTGTTTCGGCGTGCTCCGCCGCCGCTTCGCCCTCACCGGGAAGCGTCACCTTCAGTATGCGCCGCCGTGCCGTGCGCCCAGCCACCGTCGGCTCCTTCCGCCGCTGCCGTCTGTTTTAGCCTAAACCGCGGTCGCTAGGCTTGCGCCGTGGCAATGAGCACGGGCGACGCGCCCGACGTACCTGGTGTGCCCGGCGTGGCCGATGACGGCGGTATCCAGGGTCTGATCGCGCGCTCGCGCGACCTCAAGCGCGAGCTGATCGAATTCGCGGAGCACAAGCGCTTCGACCGCTGGCTCGCGCCGATCGTCGCGCAGACGGCGGCCGTCAGCGACGCGCGCCAGCGTGACGCCCAGTGGATCCGCGCCCTCGACGACTTCGTCATGAAGTTCACCTTCCCGGACGGGGACGGCATCATCGACCGTTTCCTGGCCGCGCGCAAGGACCTCACGGACGCCGACCGCAAGCTCCTGGAGACCTGGCGGAACGGCCTGGTCGACAGCATCTTCGAGGTCCGCGCCAAGAGCGGGCTGAGCCTCACCCTGCTGAACCTCCTGGACGACCAGGAGTACGAGGCCTACGCCGCGGTCGGCGCGGAGAACCTTTGGCGGATCGGCGAGGGGGAGTTCATCGTCGTCCGCCTGGCGCCGCTGACCCCGGCTGCTCTGGCTTCTCCGGGTACTCCGGCGACTCCCGCCACCTGGGTCATCTCCGGCCCCATGGGCAGCACCCCGGCGGCCGCGAAGCGGCGGATCGTCAAGATGGCCCTGGACCTCGCGTCCCACGCCCCGGTGATCGCGTTCACCAGCGACGACCTCCGGGACCGGAGCCGGGTCGCGATGCGGCAGGACCGGGCCCGTTTCGTCGAGTTCTTCGGCGCGGACGAGGTGGTGCTCAAGACGCACGAGGCCGCCGAGCGGATCAACGACTTCCGGGCCCAGGCGAAGAGCGCCGCCCTGGCCGAGGGCGATGACATCCCGGCCACGTACCTGGCCCCGTTCGAGTTGCCGGGGAACTTCACGTGGACGCAGACGCTGGGCGTCATCTACGACGAGTCCGACGGGATGGGCTTCGTCGCCGACTACGCGAAGATCAGGGACCTGTTCGCCAATCCGGACCTCGCGGCGAGCAAGGAGCACACGAAACTCCTCCACGGGTACCTGAAGGCCGACGGCGTCTCCCCGACACCCCTGCGCCGCCTCGCCGCGGCCCATCCGGACACGGCCGACACGGTCTTCCGCAAGGTCCTGAAGAAGCCGGACTTCACCTGGGCCGAGGACGGCGAGGCGCTGCTGCGTAAGCACAAGCCCAAGTACTTCAAGGACAGGCCGCAGCCCACCCTCGCGATCCTCGGCGCCCGCCTGCGGGAACTGGCGGGCGTCTGACGATCCCGGTGCCTACCCGCACTGGTAATTCTGGTACCACATGTACCAACGGTAACGATTCAGCCACGTGAAGTCGTCGTGTCTGCAAATATGACGATCGATGCCGACAGCCACCCCCCGAATGAATGTCCCCGCCGCTGTCGGTGCGGAAAGGGTCGTTGTGAGCAGTTCACCCACGGGGCGGGCAACCTTTCGGGACGTTCTCAGGATTCGCGAATTCCGCGCGCTGTGGGCGTCCCAGATCCTCTCGGTCGGGGGCGACCGGCTGGCGCTGGTCGCGCTGACACTCCTTATCTATGACCGGACTCGCTCGCCCTTGCTGGCGGCGGTCGCGTACGCGGCCGGGACGGTTCCCTACTTCCTGGGGGCCGTGCTGCTGTCCGGCCTGGCGGACCGCTTGCCGCGCCGGGGGGTAATGGTCACGTGCGACGTGCTGCGGGCGGCGCTGGTCGCGGTGATGCTGCTGCCGCGGATGCCGCTGGACGCACTCATCGGGCTGCTGTACCTGGTGACCACGGTTCAGCCGCCGTTCGACGCCGCGAGGTCGGCGATCCTGCGGGACATCCTGCCGCGGGAGAAGTACGCGCTCGGCGCGACGGTGATGCAGATGACGATGCGGTCGCTGGTGGTTGGGGGAGCCGCCTTGGGCGGACTGATGGTCGCGCTGGTCGGAGCGCCGTACGCGCTGGCGATCGACGGGGCCACGTTCATCGCGTCGGGTCTGCTGGTGCAACTCGGCGTGCGGGCTAGGCCGGCGGCGGCGACGTCTGGCCCGAACGGACTAGTCCAGCTCGTGGGCGGCGTCAAGGTGGTCTTCGGGGACCGGGCGCTGCGGACTTTGATGCTGCTGGGCTGGCTGGCGGCGTTCTATCAGGTGCCGCAGGGGATCGCCGCGCCCTACGCCGCGCGGCTGGGCGGGGGACCGGTGGCGGCGGGGTTGCTGATCGGGTTCAGCCAGATCGGGGCGGTGGCGGTCGCGCCGTTCTTCACGAGCAAGATCGGGCCGCGGACGAGGCAGCGCTGGATGGGGCCGATGGCCGTGTGCGCGTGCGCCGCGCTCATCCCGACGGTGTTTCATCCCGGGCTGGTGGCGTCGATGGCGCTGTTCGCGCTGGCGGGCTCCTTCGCGGCCTATCAGATCGCCGCGAACACCGCTTTCGTGGAGCGAATCCCGAACGAGCATCGGGCTCAGGGTTTCGGCTTGGCCAACGCGGGCCTGCTAGTGGGCCAAGGGCTGGCGTTCGCTCTGGCCGGTGCCGCCGTCGAGGTGGTACCTCCCTCGACGGTCACGGCAATCGGCGGTGGACTGGGTGCGATATTCGCCTGTGGTCTGGCGTTCCGCTGGCGGCGCCTCGCGCCTGCCGTCGGCCGCCACTCTGCAAGGCATCTGGGCCGCGACGCCTCACTTGCCGGGCAAGCACCCGTCCAGATCGAAGTGGTTAGTTCTCAGTAGAGGCTACGAACTGCTGAGTGTCAGGTCCAGGTGTCGCGCATGATGGACACTCCCTTCAGCGTGCTGCGGTAGCGAAACTTCTGTCACATCAGATCCAGATGTCGTAACGCATTTCTCTCCTCTCTTGGGACGCGAGAGTCTCATTCGTCTCCGCATCCGCTCTATTCCCGATGGCGCTTATTCGCCTCCGCGCCTTCGCTGTTACGCACTATTTAGCCCCTCCTTGTCCATGGATGTCTGGGAATCTCGGCTCAATGGTTACCTCGTCCGGCATAGATGGGTTATGGTAGCTATACGCAGCTAGTCATTTACGGTGAGCTGCTACTAGAAGGCAGAACCTGGTGTCACAAGCGGAACGGTGGAGCATGGAGCCCTCCCTCTTCATCAGCCGCCTCAAGCGGTGCGTATGGGTGAAGGATTGGCCTTGGTGGCAGCTCCCGCTTGGGTTCCGTTGTTACGTCGCTGCCCCGATCGTCGCGGTCATCGCGCTGATCCCAGTGTTTGCCCTGCATACGGACTGGCGTCTCGATGATGTGGCCAAGTTTCTGATCCTGATCTGCAGCGGAGCGATCTCCGTAGCGTCCACGCCAAGGATCATGTACAAGGTCCCGGGCGCGACGGCGGACTTCAGCTATATATGGGTTCTGCCTATAGCCATATTGCTGCCGCCCGTGTATGCGATGCTGGCGCCGGCCGCGTTTATCATCACCATGCAATTGTGGGTAAATCGCGGAGTGCTGCACCGGAGTATCTTTACCGGTTCGGCCTTTAGTCTGTGCTTCGCGGGTGCGTCCATCCTGTTCCACTCATTCCCGCAGTCGTTCGCGGGGCCATCGGTTGGCTCGGGATTGCACGCCTTTACCTGGGCTCTTGCCGTCGCGGCATGTGAGGTCGCGGGTGGCCGGGTCCAGCATTTCCTGGTTGTCGGCGCGGTTAAGCTGACAAATCCGCAGGTGCGGGTTTGGGAGATGGAACGCAACCCTGAACGCCTGCAGGGAACGTTCGTGGAAATTGACCTGGCCGTGCTGATTACCCTTGCTCTGGGGCTGAGCATCGACCTGGTTATCATCGCGGTTCCAACGGTATTGCTGGTCAGGCGGTTCCTGGTGCATCCGATCCTTGTCGCGCAGTCCCGTGCCGACGCCAAGACCGGGCTCCTGAACGTCAGCGCGTGGGAAACGGAAGCCGAGGCGGAACTCTCCCGGGCGACACGGACGGACACGGCACTGGCGCTGGCGCTCGTGGACATCGATCACTTCAAGATCGTCAACGACAGCTACGGGCACCTGGTCGGTGACCGCGTCCTCAAGGCCGTCGCGCAGGCGCTGAAGGGGCAGTTGCGTGACTACGACAAGGCGGGCCGCTTCGGTGGTGAGGAGTTCATCCTCTTGCTCCCTCATGCCACGGAGAATGATGCCTGCCGTGTTGCCGAGCGCCTGCGCTCGTTCGTCGCGCGTATGGAGGTGCCCGTCAACGACGCGCCGGGCGCTGACTGCGTCAGCCTGACGATCTCTATCGGGGTGACGGCGATGGTGGCCGGGCACAGCCGCGACCTGGCCGACATGCTCGCCGCCGCGGACTCGGCTCTGTACCAAGCGAAGGAACTGGGGCGCAACCGGGTATGCGTGGCGCGACAGGTCCAGCGGGTCGAGCTGGAGATCGGCATCCCCGATATCCCGGAGGCGGTCGAGGTGGACGCCGCGGGCGCTTCTTTAGGCCTCAGATGGTGACTCTGAGTAATTGTAGAGGCACGCCATGAATTGGCAATCGTTTTCACCGGGGGCTTCGCGCTAGCCGGCCCTGTCGACCTTCGTGTAGTCGGCGGGGATGGAGTGATCCTTGGCCTTGGCGATGTTGTCGGGCGTGGCCGGGATGCAGTCCGCGACGTACGGGCCGCCCGGATTGCCGTCGACGACCGTGGCCGTGCGGAGCGGCTGATAGGTCCGCGCGTCGACGTACAGGGTGAGGTGAATGGTCTGGGCGTCCGGCATCGTGGGCGGCATCGCGATCGAGAGCGCGATCGCCGGCGTGGCATCGACCGTGGTCGTGCCCTGCTGGGCGACCTGGCCGGTCTGGAGCGCCTGCCGCATTTCGGACGGGGTGCTCGTGAAGCCCAGGGCCAGGGGCGGCGTCACGGGCGCGTCCGCCCCGCGGGTGACGGGGTGATCGGTGTGCCGCTGGCTGTAGGTCCGGTCGGCGTGGTTGATGACGGTCAGGGTGGAGTGCCACTTGCCGTCGACCACGAGACCGGTCACGCCGTGCCCGACGATTCCGGTCGGGCTCCCGTCCTCGTTATATGACCAGTTTCGCTGGTGGCAGGTCCCTTCCGGGGCGGTGTACTTATACCCCTCGCCGCTCTTGGGGCCGGAGAGGAGGAAGAACCCGTCCGGGTCCTGATAGGCGCGGAAGTAGGAGTAGGTGTGGAGGACCAGCCCGCTTTGGCTCGCGTCTGTCACGCGGCGATCATACGTCTTAGCAAGAGATTGCCATCCGTGGCAGAATGACTACGAAATCGCTCCGTAATCATTTGACTGCGTTTGGTGGTGGCGGGTGGGCATCGATCGTCCCGAGGACGGCGACGACCAGCCAGACTCCCCGCACAGGCCTGAGGAGCACAGGCTTGAAGAGCACAGGCCTGAGGGGCACAGGGCGGACAGCGAAGCCGACGCGCCCGACCTCCCGGACCGCGCCACCTACTTCGCCGAGTACAAAAAGGCGGTCGAGGCCGAATATCGCGCCTACACGATCGACCAGGGCTGTGACCGCGTCCACGAGACCGAAGAGACGGTCGTCACTCCGGCGATGCGCCGCATCGAATCCGAAGACCCCGACCGTCACCTCGTTGGCCTAGATTTCCGCCTCAAGGGCCGGGAACGGCTCTCAGAGAAAGTCGCCGAGGCAATGCGCTTCAAGGGCCGCTCGGCGGACGATGCTTTTACGGAGGTGAAGGACGCCATCCGCTACACCTTCCAGTATCCGGATGACCGGTACTCGGACGGCGTGAAAGCAGACTGCGAACGTCTTAAGGAAGCGGGCTTCGAACCCGTTGACCGGAAGAACTCATGGGGTGCCGAGGAGTACAAAGGGATCAACAGTCGCTGGCGGGTTCCGGGAAGCGCGCAGTTGTTCGAGGTCCAGTTCCATACTCAGGCCAGCTTCGAGGCGAAGCAGCAGACGCACACCGCCTACGAGCAGCTGCGCAGCCGTAAGGCGACGGACGCTGAACGTGAAGAGCTCAAGGCGTACCAGCGCAGGGTTTCGAGCATGATTCTCGTCCCGATTGGGGCGGCCGACATTGACGATTATGGACCGGAGAAGCGCAATGGCTGAGCAGGTGACGTACTACGCGATCGTTGATGACCGCAGTAGCCGCGAGGAGCCAGCAGGAGTCGTCCGAAGGATCAGGCACGACCAGGGGCAGCGGGACGAGGCATTCGCGTACGACGACCTCAGCTGGGAACATACCTCGCTGCTGTACGCCTACGAGCGTGGTGACGGAGACAATCAGCTGTACGAGATCACCGAAGACGAAGCTAACCAGATCGTGGAGCGGATCCGGCGGACGGTGACCGGCCAGGCGTGAGGCCCGCCCGCGTGGCTTAGATTTCGTACCTGGTCGGGCCGGTCTGGTAGGTGCGGCCGCCGGGGGTTGTCCATGTCATGTGGCCGGGCTGGGGCTGGTCGAGTTTCCAGCCAGGGGCGTGCTTGGCGTGGTGGTGGCGGGCGCAGGGTGGGCTGATGTTGTGTTCACAGGTGTCGCCGCCGGGCCAGGGCTCGGTGTGGTCGGCTTCGTTGTGGATGGCTTGGGCGCCGCAGCCGGGGGCGGGGCAGGTGCTGGTCCGGGCGTTTATCAGGTGGCGGAGCTTGCGGGACGGCTCGTACTGGTCTTCGCGGTGCCGATGATCACAGCTGCCCTTGGCGATGAGCTCGAATCTTGCCTTCAGGTCGCGCAGCAGCGCGGCGATCCCGCTAGCCTGGTCGCCGCCGGGCGGAGGCGGGGTCCAGGGATGCTGCCCGGCCGAGCAGCCGTGCGCGACGGCTTCCCCGGTGGCGTCGACGACAGAGACGCACCACCTGGTCTGCGGATGCAGGGACGCGGCCTCGACCAGAGCCCGGGTGTCGGCGGGGTCGAGCAGCCAGCCGTTGGCCTCGCCCATCGTCTCGGACAAGCCGAGCAGGGTGGCAGCGGAGACGAGAATATTGACCACGGCCGGGACCGGCATGCGCCCGCCGCCCTTCCCGGGCGTGGTGGGGTTAGCATCCCCGCCACCCCCACCGTCGCCCCCACCCCCAGCGTCGCCACCCGGCGGCAGGGTGGGCCGCCGGGCGAGCCGGTCGAGGTAGATCGTGGTCATGATCTCGTCCAGCGTGCCGGTCAGCCCCGCGTCCCGCAGCCGCAAGGCCTCGGCCTTGATGTCACTGGTCAGGGCCAGGACGTCGGCGGGGTCGAGTTCACGGCCGGACAGGGACGCGTTCCCCGACGCCTCCGGCCGCGCCTCCACCCGGCGGCGTGATCTCGCCTCGTCCTTGACCCGCGCGGCGTACTCGGGGTCGAGCTTGCGGGCCAGCCGGTAGGCCTTGCGGTCCAGGGACTCCGGCCGGCTGCCGGGCGCGGCCGCGGCCAGGATGGCGTCGGCGGCCGCCGCGTCCTGGGCGGACAGGTGGCTGGTGCGGTGGTGGATGATCGCGGCCTTGCGCTCGCTGATCGCGCCGTCACGCAGCCCCGCGAACGTGGCGGGCAGCCGGGCCTTCAGGTCGCGGGCGAGTTCCATTCGGTCGGTCGCGGCGCGCGCCGACAGCATCAGTTCCATGCCGAGGGCCTCCTGGGCGAACTCGCCCTCGCGGTGCAGTCGCTTGTCGCCCCGCGCGACCGACGCGTCGTGGCGGGCTTCGTTGCGCATGGTGTAATCGGCGATCGCGGTCAGCTCCAGCCAGGCGGCGTGGTTCTGCAGGCGGCGGGCGGCCGAGATGACGCCGAGTTCCTCGTTGTCGTCCAGCGCGGCGGGGCTGGCGGCGGCCTGCGCGGTGAGCGCATGGAGCAAGGGCCCGGGGCACAGCGCGTCGGCCATCGCGCCCTGCCGGAACTCCGGGCCGGGCGGGCCATCCTCGGGCGGCGGCACCTCCTCCCGGCCCGCGGCAAGTTCGGCTTCCAGCCAGTCGAAGTACTCCCCGTAGCCCGTGCCGGGATCGGAATAGTCCGGAAGGGGCACGGGAGAGGGCTGATCGGGCACGGCAACCACCGTCCAATCGGAACTCGCATCTTAGTTCAATAGGTACCTCTAGAGTAACACAATGTGAAACAAAGATCGAGTATACGTTCGATTAATACTCATCAAGGAGGAACGAGGCTCGTGCCCGGATCGGCGATAATCCGGTTCGCGGCCATGCGCCCGGTGGGCATGACGATCGGCGATGGCCCGCGCGTCGGGGTCGAGAAAGACCAGATGCGTCTCATCCACCGGAACGCACGCGAGGAGCGCCTGCGCCAGCGCCTCATTCCCGGCGTCGGGCGTCATCTCCAGCCGGCCGGAAACGGTCATCGAGCGGATCGCGTCGCCCTCCACGCAGACGCCGCGCGGGAACCGGGCCGCGGCAGCCTGGCCGTGGTCGATTTCCCGGCTGCCGACAGCCCGGAGATCACGTATAGCGCCGCACCAGTATTATCCGTGCTCAGACGATAGTAATCGACCATGCATGACCAACCGGGAGAGACTGTGACAATTCGCATCCCGTCAGAAACCCGAGAGATTCATGAGGCGGCTGAGTAACACTTCTCGGCCGAAAGGCGCTTAGTAGATCGGTGCCCGCCCCGGCGGGCACTCACCGGCGCCTCACTGGCGGTCACGACTCGTGCCTCGCTAGTAGCGCCGCCAAGTACGCCGGCCGCCGCTCCTCCCCGCCCAGCGGCGGCCGGCTTATTTTTGTTCTATGACAAATTCGACTCCCGAACTTAGCGGCGCCATGTACATCGCCGGAGAAGCCGTGCACGGGGACGCGGAGACCTTCCACGGGGAGAACCCGGCCGACGGGTCCCTGCTCGAACCCGCCTACCAAAACGCCAGCGGCAAGCTCGTCGCCCGGGCCGCCGAACTCGCCGAGGAAGCCTTCGAGACCTATCGTGCCGCGCCGGTCGAGCAGCGTGCCCGGTTCCTTGAGCTCGCGGCCGACGAGATCGACGCGGTCGGGGCGGCGGCCGCGGAGCGGGCGCACCTGGAGACGGGTCTGCCCATGGCCAGGCTCACGGGCGAGGTCGCCCGCACGACGGGGCAGCTCCGCCTCTTCGCCACGACCTTGCGTGAGGGCAGCTGGAACGGCGCCCGCATCGACCGTGCGATCCCGGACCGGAAGCCCGTCCGGCGGCCGGACATCAGGACCCGGCGCGTTCCCCTCGGGCCGGCGGCGGTGTTCGCGGCCAGCAACTTCCCGCTGGCCTTCTCGGTCGCCGGCGGCGACACGGCCTCGGCGCTCGCGGCGGGCTGCCCGGTCGTGGTGAAGGCGCATGAGGCGCACCCGGGGACGTCGGAGATCGTGGCCGCCGCGGTCACGCGGGCGGTGGCGGCGGCGGGCCTGCCCGCGGGCGTGTTCTCGATGGTCTACGCCCACGGTCCGACGGCGGGCGTCGAACTCGTCCAGCATCCATCCATCACGTCCGTGGGTTTCACCGGTTCCCGCGCGGTCGGCCTCGCCTTGGTCGCCGCCGCGGCGGCGCGTCCTGTGCCGATTCCCGTGTATGCGGAGATGAGCTCGGTCAACCCGGTCTTCCTGCTGCCGGGCCGGCTGTCGGCTGCGGCCGACGACGTCGCGGCCGGGTTTGTGGGATCGATGACGCTAGGGGCCGGCCAGTTCTGCACGAATCCGGGGATCGTGATTGGGATTGATGGCCCTGACCTCGACCGGTTCGTCGCCCGGGCCGCCGAGGCGGTGGGTGAAGCCGTGCCCGCGCCCATGCTGACGAAGCGGATCGCCTCGTCGTACCGGGCCGGAGCGGAGTGGCTGGCGGAGCACCCCGGCACGCTGGTGGTGGCTCGGGCCGCCGCCCCCGCCGGGAGACGTGGGGCGCCGCCGAGCTGATCGCCACGACAGCGGACTCGTTCGTGGCCTCTCCCGACCTGCAGAATGAGGTGTTCGGCGCGACCTCGCTCGTCGTGCGGGTCGCCGACGAAGAGCAGCTGCTCGAGGTCGCCCGGTCGCTGGAGGGCCAGCTGACCACGGCCGTGCACGCGGAGTCCCCGGCCGACGAGCCGCTCGCGGCCCGGCTCTTGCCGATCCTGGAGCGCAAGGCCGGCCGCATCCTCTTCAACGGCTGGCCCACCGGCGTCGAGGTGGTCCACTCGATGGTCCACGGCGGCCCGTTCCCGGCCACGTCCGACGGCCGCACCACGTCCGTCGGCACCCTGGCGATGGACCGTTTCCTCCGCCCGGTCTCCTACCAGGACATCCCGGACTCCCTCCTCCCCGCCTCCCTCCGCGACTCCAACCCCGAAGGCGTCCTCCGCCTAGTCGACGGCACCTACACCCGCGACTAACCAGGCTCTGCCCCCGAAGTCGCCCGCCCCACCCCCGGGCGCCCGCCGCACCCCCGGGCGCCCGCCCCACCCCACCCGCCCTCTCCGAACGTGCTCTTTTGCGCAAACGAGCACGCCATAGCGGGATCGAATGCGCTTTTGAGCACGCTAATCAACGTGCTCGATTGCGCATTCGATCCCGTTCTCGGCTTCAGGAGGCGGCGGCGCACGCATCGGGCAAACCCTCGTCAAAGCCGCAGCTCGCCGGGTAAACTGCTCGTTCAGATGGTATTCGGTTCATATCCTGCCCGTTTTTGGGCAGGAAATTTGCCGTAAGCCAGGAACGACTGCCACACTGGGCGTGCCATGACTGATTCGTGCCCGCAGGACCTGGTTCGCCACATCGCGGCGTCCACCGGGCTGCCGGAGGCGACCGCGACGCGGGTAGTGGCGGACATCATGGCGTACTTCGGCGAGACCGCCGAGGAATTCGTCCGCCGGCGTCATGCCGAGCTGCGGCGCAGCCAGCGAAAGAACGAGGAGATCTGGCCGCAGATCCTCGCCGAGCTGGAAAACCGCAGGTTCCCGGCCTCTGATATGTCCGAGCGGAAGCTCCGGCGGATCGTATATGGGTGAGAACGTGAACGGCTGAGAGGGAGAAGCACGTGTGCGGGATCGTTGGGTACGTTGGCAAACGCGACGCCATCCCCGTTCTGGTTGAGGGGCTGCACCGGCTGGAGTACCGCGGTTACGACTCCGCCGGCCTCGCGGTCGTGAACCGCGGTCGGCTCCAGGTGACGAAGACGGCGGGTCGCGTCCAGGACCTCAGAGACAAGGTCACCGCGAAGCCGACCAAGTCGAGCATTGGCATCGGCCACACGAGATGGGCCACCCACGGTGAGCCGAACGAGATCAACGCTCACCCGCACGTTGACGCTGCTGGCCGGGTGGCCGTCGTCCACAACGGCATCATTGAGAACGCCGAGCAGCTGCGCGACCAGCTCACCGCCAGCGGCGTGCGGCTCGTCTCCGACACCGACACCGAGGCGCTCGCCCACATGATCGCCGCTGAGCTGTCCGCGGGGGTTGACGGTTCCGACGGAACAAGCGAAGCCGATAACAGCAACATATCTCTCGAGGAAGCCGTCATCCGCACGCTGCGCCGCGTGGAGGGCGCCTACGGCCTGGTCGTTCTCGACATCAAGAATCCTGACGAGCTCGTCGTCGCCCGCAACGGCAGCCCGATCGTCCTCGGACTCGGCGAGAACGAGATGTTCGTGGCCTCCGACGTGGCCGCCCTGGTCCGTTACACCCGCCAGGTGGTGTACCTGGAGGACGGCGAGGTGGCCACGATCCGCTCGACCGCGTATCGCACCAGCGGTACCACCAAGACGCCGACCACGGTCGACGCGGACGCCGACGATTACGAGCTCGGCCAGTTCGCGGACTACATGAGCAAGGAGATCCACGAGCAGCCGGACGCCATCCGGCGCGCCCTGCTGGGCCGCCTCGACGAGCGGTTCGCGACGGCGAAGCTCGGCGGCGTCAACATGGACGCCCGTGAGCTCCGCGCGATCCGCCAGGTCAAGTTCCTCGGCTGCGGCTCCGCCTATTACGCGGGCCAGATGGGCGCGCTGCTCATCGAGGAACTGGCGCGTATCCCCGCCGACGCCGAGCCGGCCAGCGAGTTCCGGTACCGGTCCCCGGTCGTCGACCCGGACACCCTCTACGTCGCGGTCAGCCAGTCGGGGGAGACCAGCGACACCCTGATGGCCGTCCAGGAGCTCAAGCGCAAGGGCGGTCAGGTCATGGGGGCCGTGAATGTGGTTGGCTCGGCCATCGGGCGGGAGTGCGGCCACGGCATCTTCCTGCACGCCGGGCCGGAGGTCGCGGTCGCCTCGACCAAGGCGCTGACCAGCATGGCCGCCAACTTCGCGCTGCTGGCCCTGCTGCTCGGGCGGGTCCGCGACCTCAGCGCCGCCAACGGCGAGCGCATCGTCAACGGATTGCGTGCCCTGCCCGAGCGGGTCAGCCGCATCCTCGCCGCCGAGGAGGAGATCGCCGCCGTCGCGCGTCAGTACGCGAGCGCCGACCACATGTTCTTCATCGGCCGCGTGCGGGGCTGGCCGGTTGCCCGCGAAGGCGCGCAGAAGCTCAAGGAGATCTCGTACGTGCACGCCGAGGCGTATCAGGCCGGCGAGCTCAAGCACGGGCCGCTGGCGCTGATCCATAGCGGGATGCCCAGCGTCGTGATCGTTCCGTCTGACGAGCTGGTGGCCAAGAACATCTCCACGATTGAGCAGATCAAAGCGCGCGGTGGCCCGGTTATCGCGCTGACCAGCACCGACCTGCCGGACGGGCTCGCCGACGCGGTGATCCGGGTGCCGATGGCGGAGCCGGAACTCGAGCCGATCCTGTTCAACATCCCGCTGCAGCTGCTCGCCTATCACGCCGCCGCCAAGCTCGGCCGCGACATCGACAAGCCCCGCAACCTGGCGAAGAGCGTCACCGTCGAGTAATTCAGAACGTGCTCAAAAGCGCTCTCGGGCCCGTTAGCCGACGAGCCCGGAAGCGCTCTTGTTAGTCCGCGAGGACGACGTTGGGAGCGGCGGCGAGGTCGTCGTCGGGATCGGCTTCGGAGACGGTTTGCTCGCACCAGACGACCTTGCCGAGGTGGGTCCGGCGGGCGCCCCAGCGGTTGGCGAGCTGGGCCACCACATGCAGGCCGCGGCCGTTCTCCGCGTCCTTGTCGACGGTCAGGACCCGGGGCAGTGCCGGTGACGTGTCGTGCACCTCGCACACCACGCTTTCCGGCTCCCGGACTAGCCGCAACGAGATGTCGCCCTTGGCGTACCGGATCGCGTTGGTCACCAGTTCGGACACCAGCAGTTCCGTCACCGGCAGCAGGTCCTCAAGGCCCCACCGCTTCAGCGGGTCCCTGATCAGCTGCCTGGCCTGCCGCACCGAAGTCTCCTCGCAGTCCAGGCTCCACAGGCACCGGTTGTCTTCCGGAATACGTCGCAGCTTGGCGATCAGGACCGCGATATCGTCCCGCTGCGCGTCCGCGTACACCCCGTCCAGCGACGTCTTGCACAGCTCTTCCAGCGGTGCGTCCGGCGAGATCGCGGTGAACGCGTCCCGCAGCATGTCGAGGCCGTCCGTGATGTCCCGGTCCCTGCTCTCCACGAGCCCGTCGGTGTACAGCACGAACAGGCTGCCGTCCTCGACCGGGAACCGCTGGGTCGTGACCTCGACCGGGTTCCCGTCGCTGGCCCCGAGTGGCGGGCAGGGCTCGACCTCCAGGAGGGAGCTCGTGCCGTCCGGCCCGACCAGCAGGGGCGGAAGATGCCCGGCGACCGCCAGTTCGCACTCGCCGGTCACGGCGTCGTAGACCGCGTACGCGCAGGTGGCGAAGTGCGGTTCCCGCTCGCCCATGGTCTGCATCAGCTCGTCGAGGTGCTGCAGCGACTCCGCCGGCGGCAGTTCCATCATGGCGAGCACCTGGATCGCCGTCCGCAGCCGTCCCATCGTGACCGCGGCCCGGACACCGTGTCCGGCCACGTCGCCCACCACCAGGGCGACCCGCGCGCCCGGCAGCTTGATCGACTCATACCAGTCACCGCCGACTTCCAGCGCGGAGCCGGGCAGGTAGCGGTGCCCCACCTCCACCGAGGACGGCGCCGACAGCCCGGTCGGCAGCATCGACCGCTGCAGCGTCAGCGCGGTCGCGTGCTCGGACTTGAAACGCCGCGCGTTGTCGAAGAACACCGCCGCGCGGGACGCGAAGTCCGTGCCCAGCTGCACGTCGTAGAGGTCGAACCGCCGGTAGCCCGCCTCGCGGATGCAGCAGAAGAACCCCAGCATCGTGCCCTTCGAGACCAGGGGGAGCAGCAGCAGCGACGAGTCGGACAGCAGCTTGGTGACGGGCTTGCGCCGCCAGGTGCGGGCGAGCCTGCGCGCCGCCTCCGCGCTGAACGACTGCTCCAGGATCGGCTCGCCCGACTCGATGCACTTGACGTACGGCGAACCCTCCGGATACCGCAGGATCTCGCCCATCGGGAAGGCGGCCTGCCAGGCCGGGTTCCGCTGGTCGTGGGCGATGGCGAGCCGCCGCAGCGGCATGTGGCCGTCCGGGTCGTGCTCGGGGTACTCGTTGTCGCCGATCAGGCTCTCCAGCACGAGCACGTCGCCGGCGGTGCAGAAATGCGGCACCAGCTTGCCGAGGAACTTCTCGGCGAGTTCGCTGAAGTCCAGGGTGTCGTCGTTGGCCAGCCCGTTGAACGTGTCCCGCAGGAGCATGTCGCGGGTCACGGCCGGGTCCTGGAACCGCTCGGCGCTCGGCACCGGGATCTGGAGAATGACGAACGCGGCCGGCCCGCTGTCGCCCGCCTGGAGCGGCCGCACGGTCACCACCGCGTCCGCGGCGCCGCCGCCGGCGAGCGCGACCGACAGGACGGCGTTTCCCTCCCGGTCGCTCTTCACGGCCTCCAGCAATGGCTTAACCGGGTCTTTTTCTCCCGCACGTCCCATGGTTCCCGCCGGTGACGATGTCGCGTCACCGGCCTGCGACAATATGTCGTTCAGGTGAGCTCCGAGCAGTTCACCGGACGTGGGTGCCAGAATCTTAGGCGCGGTGCGATCGCTCTGGATGATGCGTCCGGTGCGATCTATACCGAGAATGAGGCTACGCACCGACGAGTTCGCGTTCTCGTTCACCGGCGGTGCCTTTCGGCTCCCCCTTTTGCCGGATGCCACGGGCGACTCCTGGAGATTGGTGCGGGGCGCGCTCTTGCCAATTATGGGCCAACGAACGCCGCGGGGAAGAGGCCTTCCGGATTCTTCCCGTTAAGTACACGGTGTCCAATATGCCATGTTCCGCTGGTGCGTGCACTGCCGTCAGAGACAATCGCAGGTTATCGCGGCGGCGGAAGTGCGGCACGGATCTTCGCGGCGTATTCCTCCGCGGGATGGTCCGCGTCGTACGGGTGCCGCGGGCCGAGCCAGAACCGGAGCCCGTCCTTGGGGTTACGCGGGATGACGTGCAGGTGCAAGTGCGGCACCGACTGGCTGACCACGTTGTTGACGAGGATCATCGAGCCGGCCGCGGACAGCCCGTCCTCGACCGCGCGCTCCAGGCGCTGCGCCGTGGTGAGGAATTCCGCCGCCCAGTCGGCGGGCAGGTCGGACAGCAGGCGCATGTGCTCCTTGGGGACGAGCAGGACGTGCCCGTGAAACAGCGGCCGGTGATCTAGGAAGGCCAGCAGTCGCTCCGTCTCCAGGATGATGGTCGCCTTCGCCTCACCGCGGATGATCGCGCAGAACGCGCACTCAGGCATGAGCCGGAGTGTAGCTGTAGCGTGGACTTATGCGCGCGTGGCATGTGGTCGAGCCCGGGCGGGTTCTCGCCTGCGGCGGCTGCCGGACGGACCCGCATGGCCCTCGCGGCACTGGACTGAGGTGGAACGCTGGCCATCGCCGGTATCTAGCTAGCGGATATTCCGGTCATGTCATACGAGAAGTATCTGTTTCAGGAACGGCAGGTGCGGAGCGTGACCTCGAATACCCCGGAAGACGCACGGGAATTCCTGGAATTCGCCGGAGAGCGCAAACTAGAGGTCACTACCCACCGGTACGGCCTGGACCACGCGGTCCGGGCCCTTTCCGACCTGAAAGCCGGGAGATTCGATGGCGCGGCGGTCCTGGTGCCGTAACCTGCTCGCGAACGACTTGACTTCGCCCCAGGGGCAAACCCCAGCCTGATGGGGCCGGGCGCCCCGCCCGGCCAGAAGGAGGCAGGAGGAGACGGCACGTGGCACTGCTGAGCATTGGGGAGTTCGTCCGGGCGTCCGGGCTGTCGCGCAAGGCGCTGCGCCTGTACGACGACCTCGGACTGCTGCCCCCTGCTCGCGTCGACCCTGAGAACGGCTACCGCTTCTACGCGCCCGCCCAGCTCGAGCAGGCCAGGCTCGTGGCGTGGCTGCGGCGCATGGGCATGCCGCTCGCCGCGATCCGTTCGGTGATCTCGCTGCCGCCGGCCGCCGCCGCGCTGGAGGTCAGCTCTTACCTGGAGAAGATCGAGGCGGAGGCCGCCGCGAAGCGCAAGCTCGGATCGTTTCTTATCGCTTATCTGTCCGGAAAGGATGCAATTATGACTGAACCAAGTGGTGAGCCGCTAGCAATCCGCTATGCGGTCCGGACCGATATCGGCCTGGTCCGCGAGGGCAACGAGGACTCCGCCTACGCGGGTGGCCGGCTGCTCGCCGTCGCCGACGGCATGGGCGGCCACGCGCACGGCGAGGTCGCCAGCGCCGCCGTCATCGACGCGATGAAGCCCCTTGACGTCGCCGTGCCGTCCAGTGAGTTGCTGAACGCCCTTGACCACGCGGTGCGCCGCGCCGACGGGACCCTGCGCGAGATGCAGTCGGCCGACCCGTCGCTGCGGGGGATGGGCACCACGCTCACCGCGCTGTTGTGGTCCGGGGACCAGTTGGGCCTTGTGCACATCGGCGACTCGCGCGCCTACCTCGTGCGGGGCAAAGAGGTTTTCCAGATCACGCATGACCACACGCTTGTGCAGTCCCTGCTGGACGACGGGAAGATCACCGAGGAGGAGGCCGCCATCCACCCTAAGCGCGCGCTCCTGCTCCGCGCGCTTGACGGGCAGCACGACTTCCAGCCGGACCTGGAGCTGCTGCAGGCGCAAGCCGGCGACCGTTACATGCTGAGTTCCGACGGGCTGCACGGCGTGGTGCCGCCGGCCGAGATCGTCCGCGTGCTGCTCACCGTCGAGGACCGGGACCAGGCTGCGGCGGACCTCGTCAAGCTGGCCATCGACGGCGGCGGCCCGGACAACGTCACCGTCATCGTCGCGGACGTGGTCCCCGCCCCGGCCGCATGAACGTCCTGATCACCGGCGGCGCGGGGTTCCTCGGCGCGCGGCTCGCACGCGAAATCCTCCAGGCCGGCGAACTCGGGCTAGCGGGGGAGGAAGCGCGCCCGGTAGCCCGGCTGACCCTACTCGATCAGGTGCCCGCGCCGGCTGACCTCGCGGCCGATCCCCGGGTGTCCGTGGTGACCGCCGACCTCGGGACGGCGGACGCGGAGGAGATCCTGAGCTCGTTGCGGGAAGTCGATGTCGTCTTTCATCTCGCGGCGGCGGTCAGCGGCGAGTGCGAGGCGGATTTCGACCTGGGGATGCGCGCCAACCTCAGCGGGACTCAGCACCTGCTCTCCGCGTGCCGTTCATCCATCACGTCGCCGGTGGTCGTGTATGCCAGCTCCGTCGCGGTCTTCGGGGCGGGAGTCGTCGCGGACGACACGATGCCCGTTCCGGAGACCAGCTACGGCACCCAGAAGGTCATCGGCGAGTACCTCCTGGCTGACTACACGCGCAAGGGGTTCCTGCGCGGTCGGGCACTGCGGCTGGCGACGATCAGCGTGCGGCCGGGGCGGCCCAACGCGGCGGCGTCGGGGTTCCTGTCGGGGATCATCCGGGAGCCGCTGGCGGGTATCAGGGCGGTTTGCCCGGTTGATCCCGCGACGGAGGCGGTGCTCGCCTCGCCGGCCAGGGCGGTCGCCGGACTGCTGCGCGCGGCGTCCGCCACGGACGGCGACTGGGGCGGGCGGACCGCGGTCAACCTGCCCGCGATCAGCGTGAGCGTCGCGGAGATGGTGGCCGCCCTCACCCGGGTCGCGGGACCCGCCGCCGCGGAGCTGATCGACTTCGTGCCCGATCCGGCCATCCAGCGGATGCTGGCGAACTGGCCGTCGCGGATCGCGTCGGCCCGGGGCGCCCGCCTGGGCCTGGTTCCGGACGCCGACTACGACTCGATCATCCGCGCCCACCTGGCTGACCTAGCCGAACGCTGAGTGGGCTACTGGGACAGCGTCGTGTTCTGGGCGCCGAAGGCCACCTGCAGGCCCTGGGCGGTCACCGACACTCCCGTGAGCTGGATGCCGGCCGGGAAGTGCGGCAGGGTCAGCGTGTAGGACGGCGCCTGGATCGGCAGTCCCTGGACGCTCTGCAGCTGGACGCTGATCTGGTACCCGTTGGCCTTGACGACCTGCGCGGTCGTGTCGATCGGGCCCGCGCTGACCTTCGCGACGTTCGTGCCCGCCGACGGGTCGGCGCTGATCGTGGCGTCCGGGATGCCGATGTCATTGGCTATCGAGGAGTACGTGATCAGGGCGGTGCCGTTGATCGAGTCGATCGTCGCGCCGTTGTAGCTGGAGTTGAGGCGCACGCCGCTGGCCGTCGCGTTCATGTTCTCGATGACCAGCTTGCCTTCCTGGGCGTCGCTCGCGCTGATGTCGACCGTCCGCACGTCGCGCGTGGCGAGCTGGGTGAGGAAGGGCCACCCCTTGATGCTCACGTCCGGCTTGACCGGGAAGCCATCGGACTGGAACCTGGTGGCGATCATGTTCTGCGCGTACGAGCGCGCCACCTGGTCGCCGACCACGAACGCCACGACCAGCAGGATGACGATGATGAGCAGCGCGATCAGGCCCCGGTGCCGGCGTCGGCGCCGTCGGGGAGTCGGACGCTGGTAACCGTAATCCGGCGCGCTGGGGCCGCCCGAATACTGGGGGCCTGGATACTGGCCAGCTTGGTATCGGGGCGGTTGCTCGGGCCACCCGCCCTGCGGCTGGTTCGGGTATGCGCTCACCAAGTCAAGGCTATGCGGTTACTGGCTCAACTGGGTGTCATGTGCGGATGCGGTGATTGTCAGGCCCGCCGACGAGACGGAGGCGCTCTTCAGCTGCAGTCCAGCGGGCAGTTTGGGCACGTTGAACGAGAAACCGCTGAAGGAACTGCCGCCGATCGCGCTCAGGATTCCGCTGACGATGCCGCTGTTGCTGATCGGCTTGACGGTGACTTGACTGGGGCCGGTGATCGAGATCCGGGCGTCGCCGAGGCTGACGCTGCCCGCGCTGACCCGCACCTTGTCCGGTCCCGCGGCGGAGACCGTCAGCACCGAACCCGAGCCTCCCGTGCCCGCGCTGGCGAGCGCGCTGAACGTGACCAGGACGCTGCCGTTGATCTGGTTGACGGTCCCGCCGTTGAAAGACCAGTTGAGGTGCACGCCGGTCGCCGTGGCCCGCACGCTGGACAGCTCGAGTGGCCCGGCCGGGACGTTGCTGGCGGAGATGTCGACCTGGCCGATGTCGCGCGACGCCAGCTGAGTGAGGAACGGGAAGCCGGTGATCGTCACCGAGGGCCTGACCGGGAAGCCCGAGGACTGGATCTGGCTGGCGACGTTGTTCTCCGCGACCGCGTTCGCCACCCGGTCGCCGATGACCAGGAGCGCCAGGACCACGATCACGGTGAAGAGGGCGATGAGCGAACGCCGCATCGGATGCCGCCGCCGCTTCCGGCCGTAGCGCTGGTCCTGCGCGCGCCGCTGTGCCTGCAGCCCGGGGTGGGGATCGGTGCTCATCTTTGCCCCCTGGAAATGGACGGTCAAATGTATGGACGTCTCCGCGGCGGTAATAGTTCAGCGGATTGAACCGGATGTCTCGCGTGCCCGTAAGGAGGTATGTGGAAAGGGTACGGGAGGTCGCGATGCCGAATCCAGTCATGGAAAAAGCACCGGCGACGCCGCGGCTTCTTGTTCGCATGCGCCGCTCTGACCACCTATTGCGGGCCGGGACCGTATACCGGGTCGGGCGGGACCCCGATTCGGACGACGGCACGTTCCTGGGTACCGAGCGGATATCCCGCCTCACCATCACCGCCACGTCCGTCGTCCGTCTCGGCCATGCCACCAACGGCCCGCTGCTCCGGCTGGACCCGCGGGCCGCCACGGCACCGGCATCCGCACGAGCACCGGCCGATCCAGACAGCGTGTTCCTGCCCGGCGTCGACCGCCAGCCGTCCAGCGCCTGCCGCTGCCGGCCACGATCATGCGCATCGGCCGCACCGACGACAACGACCTGGTCGTCGATGACCTCGGCGTGTCCCGCAGGCATGCGGAGCTGCGCAAGTCCCCGACCGGCAGCTACGAGATCATCGACCTGGGCAGCCACAACGGGACGTTCGTGAATGGCCGGCGGGTCACCTCAGCAGGTGCGCTACGACAACCGTGACCTGTACAAGGAGTACGCGGAACTCCGGTACCGCATCGGCCTGGTGCCGCAGCACGACGTCACGCACACGCAGCTCAGCGGGTGTCGTCTGCCTGCTCGTCGCGTGGGTCCGCATGCGCCGTCTCAGCCCTGGCCGCCGATAACCCCGGGAACAGAACGGCACATCCGCGACCTTGAAAATCACCTGTGAGGGTCAGGCTTTCTCCCAAGGCGGTCGTCGCGGCCGTGTTCGTGTCCGCGATGTTCATCAACATCATGGACCAGACGGTCGTCAACGTCGCATTGCCCACGCTGAGCCGGGGCTTTGGGGTCCAGCTGGCGGCGGTCAGCGGCGTGGTGACCGCGTACCTGGTGACGCTCGCGGTCGTGATGCCGGCCTCGGGGTGGATCGGGGACAAGCTCGGGCCCAAGTTCGTCATGCTCGGCTCGATCGCGCTGTTCACCGGCGCGTCCGCGCTGTGCGGGCTGTCGACGTCGCTGCCGGAGCTGATCGCGTTCCGGGCGATCCAGGGGATCGGCGGCGGGATGCTGGTGCCGGTCGGCATGGCGATGCTGTTCCGGGCGTTCCCGCCGGCCGAGCGCATCCGGGCCAACCGCGTGCTGATGGTGCCCACGCTGCTCGCGCCGGCATCGGGCCCGGTGATCGGCGGACTGCTGGTGGACGGGTTGTCCTGGCGCTGGATCTTCTTCATCAACGTGCCGATCGGCGTGGCGGCCCTGATCTTCGGCCTGATCTTCCTGCCCGGCGGGTCCGAGCATCCGGCGGGCGGCTTCGACCTGCCCGGGTTCCTGCTGGCGGCGGCCGGGTTCCCGCTGTTCATGTACGCGCTGACGGAAGGCGCGTCCGACGGCTGGGGCTCGCTCCAGATCATGGCCACGCTGATCCCGGGCGCGATCCTGCTCGCGGCGTTCACGATCGTCGAATTGCGGACGCCGGAGCCGCTGCTGCAACTGAGGATCTGCGCGAACCGGCTGTTCCGGTTCACGACGCTGCAGCTGACATTCGCCGGCGCCGGGTTCTTCGGCACGCTGTTCCTGGTGCCGTTGCTCCTCCAGAACGGCCTCGGTTTCAGTGCCCTGCACTCCGGCCTGTCCACCTTCACCGAGGCGGTGGGCGGCATGATCGGCATCCAGATCACGACGCGCCTGTACAAGAAGTTCGGCCCGCGGCGGCTGATGATGGCGGGGATGATCGGCACGGTCGTGACGATCGGCGGCATGGCATTCGCCGGGCCGTCCACGGCGTCGTGGCTGATCCCGGTGCTGATGTTCTGCACCGGGGGATCGTTCGGCTTCGCGATGTCGCCGTCGCAGACGGCCGGCCTGGCCACGATCTCGGCTGCCCAGACCGGTCAGGCCTCGACTGTCCTCAACACCTTCCGCCAGGCCGGCGCCGCCTTCGGCGTCGCGCTGATCGGGACGATCCTGGGCGCGTGGCACGCGGGGCCCGCCACCCTGACCGGATTCCACGTGGCGTTCGCGGTCGCGGCGTGCCTGATGGTGTTCGGGGTGCTCTTCTCCGCGCGGGTCCGCGACGCCGACGCGGCCGCGACGCTCGCCGGCCGCGCCGACGACGAGCCGGCCCCGGTAGCCGCCTGAAACCGTGGCGGAGCCGGGCCTTTTCGGGGCCTAGGACTGCGATGGGCGAGCGGCTAGGGTGGTGTCCCGTGACGACTGCCGACGGTTCCGCGCTCAGCCTGGCCCTGGTCCGCGCGATGCTCAGCCGCTTCCCGCTGATCGACGGGCACAACGACCTTCCGTGGGAGATCAGGGACCTGTACGGCAAGGACCCGGAGGCGGCCGGCCTGACCCGGCGCCTGACGAATACGCACACCGACATCCCGCGGCTGGTCGAGGGCGGCGTCGGCGGCCAGTTCTGGTCGGTCTACGTCCCGGGCACCCTGGGTAAGGACGAAGCGGTCACCATGGTGCTCGAGCAGATCGACATCGTGCACCGCATGGTCGAGGCGTACCCGGACCGGTTCCGGCTCGCCTTGACCGCGGACGACGTCGACCAGGCCTTCGCCGGCGGCCGGATCGCCTCGCTTCTCGGTGCCGAGGGCGGCCACTCGATCGGCGGTTCGCTCGGTGTCCTGCGCGACCTGTTCCGGCTGGGCGTCCGCTACATGACGCTGACGCACAACCAGAACGTCGGCTGGGCCGACGCGGCGACCGACGATCCCGACGTCGGCGGCCTGAACGACTTCGGCCGCGAGGTCGTCCGCGAGATGCAGCGGCTGGGGATGCTGGTCGACCTGTCGCACGTCGCACCGTCGACGATGAACGACGCCCTGGACGCGGCGCGGGCGCCGGTCATCTTCTCCCACTCGTCGGCGCGGGCGATCACCGACCACCCGCGCAACGTCCCCGACGAGGTGCTGGGGCGGCTCAAGGCCAACGGCGGCGTGTGCATGGTGGCGTTCGTCCCGACGTTCGTCTCGCAGGAGTGCACCGACTGGTTCAACGGCATGCGTGCCGAGGCGAAGAGCCGTGGCGTCGACCCGAAGAACGTCCATGACATGTTCACCATCGTGCGGCCGGAGTACGAGCAGGAGCACCCCGAGCCGGCCGCGACTCTCGCCCAGGTCGCCGACCATATCGATCACGTCCGTGCCGTCGCCGGCCTGGAACACGTCGGCATCGGCGGGGATTACGACGGCACCCCGAGCCTGCCGGTGGGCCTGCAGGACGTCTCCCGCTACCCGGCGCTGTTCGCGGAGCTCCTGCACCGCGGCTGGTCGGAATCGGACTGCAAGGCCCTGGCCGGCGGCAACGTCCTCCGCGTCCTCCGCGACACCGAAGACTTCGCCTCGGCCTAACCCCGCCCTGGCCAACACTGCGGCCCTCCGCGTAGGCCCCACCGCGCCACCCCCATTGCCGCCCCTGCGGCCGCCACCCACGACCGCCACCGCCATTACCGCGCCGCCACCCCCACGACCGCCAACCCCCACGACCGCCGCCGCGCGCCGCCCTTCCCACTTCGGTTTGGCCGGTTCATGGGTCGTTGATGCCATCGAGGCGGTCAGGGGCCTCCGGGCCGATTCTCGTGCCCGAATATATCGGGATATGTTCGGCGGCGACGAGCTTCGAAAACGCCCGGACGGGCACGATTACCGAGATCATGGGTCGTTAATGCCAAATACCGGCATGACTGACCCGTGATCATGGAATCGATACCCTTGGGGGTATCCCGAAATGCGTTGCTGAAGATGATATTTCCTGATAAATGAGGCACGGTTTACGTCTCGAATCGGGGCCTGGGCGGCAACGACCCATGAAACGCGGGGCAGGCGGGCTCCGCCGGGATCCCGGTAGACTCGGGCCGTGTTCCGGTACGAGTCTTTCGCGATTGATCCCGATAGTGGCCTGCTGACCTGCAACTATTTCGTTGACGGGCGTTCCTTCACCGAGAAGGTCTCCCTGGCTCCCGGGCCGTCATGGAACTCGTCGGCCGCGAAGGCGGCCGCTCGCTGGGTGTTCCTGCTCGCCGGGGTGTCCTATTACAAGACGGCCGCGCCCCCGGTGATCGACCTCGGTGACCATGCGCTGACCGACGCCGAGCGCGATTTCCTCCGGATGTTCTACCTCGAGGGCCTCGGCGAGTTCGCATACCGGAACAACCTGGACCTGTCCGGTCTCCGCATCGTAGGACCGCGCGCGGGCGCGGCCGAGGGCCCGGCCGGGCAGCCTGCGGCGAACGGCACGCGGCGGGCGCTCGTGCCGTTCGGCGGCGGGATCGACTCGATCGTCAGCGTCGAGATGATCCGGCCGAAGGCCGATGACGTCGCGCTGTTCGTCGTCGCGCGACCGGGTGACCAGTTCGACGCGATCGAGAAGCCGGCCGCCGTCACGGGACTGCCGGTCGTCCGCGCGGGCCGGGAGATCGACCCGCAGCTGCTGCGTTCCGCCGAACTCGGCTTCCTCAACGGTCACGTCCCCGTTACTGGCATCATTTCCGCGATCGCCGTCCTCGCCGCCGTCCTCGACGGCCGGGACACCGTCGTCATGTCGAACGAGTGGTCCGCGTCGGTGCCGACCCTCGAGCGGGACGGCGAGCCGGTCAACCACCAGTGGTCGAAGAGCATCGTGTTCGAGTCGGCCTTCCGTGACGTGCTCCGCCAGGCCGGGCTGCCGGATTACTTCTCCGCCCTCCGCGACCGCACCGAGCTGTGGATCGCCGAGGAGTTCGCCAAGCTCACGCAGTACCACTCGACCTTCCGCAGCTGTAATCGCGCCTTCCATATCGATACGAAACGGCGCATGGACCACTGGTGCGGAGAGTGCGACAAGTGCTGCTTCATTGACCTGATCCTCGCGCCCTACATGTCGCCGGGTGCCCTCGCCGCGGTCTTCGCGGCCGATGGGGGCGGCCCCGAGCCGCTCACCCGGGCCGATCTCGCCCCCAAGTTCCGCACGCTCCTCGGCTCGGGCACCAAGCCCTTCGAGTGCGTCGGCGAGGTCAACGAGTGCCGCGCCGCGGTCCTGCTGGCCGCGTCCAGGCCGGACCGGGCGGACTCGTCCCTGCTCCAGGAACTCGCCGCCGACGTGGGCGGCCGCCCCGACGCGCCGTCCCCGGCCGAGATCGACGAGATGAAGCAGCCGGTGGGGGAGAACTTCATCGCCGAGGCGTACACGTGACGACCGAGCGGCCACGACTGTCCTGGACCGACCTGGCCGGCCAGACGGTCGGGGTCTGGGGGTTCGGCCGTGAGGGCAACGCGAACCTCCGCAAGCTGCGCTCGATGGGCGTCGAACCCGTCCTCGTCGACGACAACCCGCCGAATGACGAGGTGCTCGCCACCGGCGAGGGCGGCCTCGACGCGCTACTCAAATGCGACGTCGTCGTCAAGACCCCCGGCATCAGCCGGTACCGGCCCGAGGCGGACCGGCTCCGGGACGCGGGCGTGGTCCTGGCGGGCGGTCTGGGCCTGTGGTTGCAGGAAAAACTGCGGCTGCAGGAAGCCGACCGGGAGCGGGTCGTCGTCGTCACCGGCACCAAGGGCAAGAGCACCACGTCGTCGGTCATCGCCCACCTGCTCACCGGGCTCGGCCACCCCGCTGCGGCGGGCGGCAACATCGGGCTCACTCCGTATGACCCCGAACTCGCCCGCCAGCCCGGATACGCCGAGCCCGAGTACTGGGTCATCGAGGTGTCCAGCTACCAGGCCACGGACCTGGCCGCCACGCCGCCGGTGACCGCCGCGACCTCACTGCACCCGGACCACCTGCCCTGGCACGGCGGCCTCGAGCGGTACTACCGCGACAAGCTGTCGGCCCTCGCGCAGCCCGGCGCCGACCTCACCGTGGCCAACGGGGACAGCGCGGAACTCCGTGAGCGGGCGGCGCTGCTCGGCCCCCGGGTCGAGTGGGTGGCCGAGGACGACGAGCCGGGCGCGACCTGGATGGAGCCGCTCGGCCTGCCCGGCCGGCACAACCGGCGCAACGCGCTGATCGCGCACCGCGTGCTGCGCGGCCTGGGCCTCTCCCCATCCGACGATGACCTGCGCCGGGCCGCCAGTGGCTACCAGCCGCTCCCCAGCCGGCTGCGCGAGATCGGCGTCGTGGACGGTGTGAGCTTCGTCGACGACAGCCTGTCCACGAACGTGCTGCCGACGCTCGCGGCCCTCGACGCCTTCCCCGGGCGGCGGGTCGCGCTGATCGTCGGCGGTCAGGACCGCGGCATCGACTATGGCGAGCTGGCCGAGGGCGTGGGGGCACGAGGGGAACCCACCGTCGTGATGACGCTGCCTGACAGTGGCCGGCGGATCAGCGCGACCTTCGCGGCGACCGCGCCCGGCACGGACGTGCGCGATTGCGCGGACCTGCGGCAAGCGGCCGCGGCGGGGTTCGAGTGGGCACGCCCGGATGGGGTGGTGCTGCTGTCGCCGGCGGCGCCGAGCTTCGGGCACTTCCGGGACTACCGCGATCGCGCCGAGGCCTTCGCTCAGACGATGCGTGAGCTAGGCGATGCGTGAGCTAGGCGATGCGGGAGCTGTAAGTCCACCCTGATGCCCAGGTGGTGGGCCAGGAGCGGGGCGACGCTCATCAGCTGCAGCGAGTCGATCCGGGCGCCGCGCAGGGAATCGTAGCCGGAGCGGATGCCGGGGGTGGGGGCACCCGCCGCGTCCTCGCCGCCGAGCGTCGCGCCGCGGAAATCCACGTCGGAGCAGGTCACGTTGGCGAAGGCGAGGCCGGCCAGCTGGCAGCCGGGGAAGCGGACGCGGGTCAGCTTCCCGCCGGAGAAGTCCGCCTCGCGCAGCACGCAGTCCTCGAAAGTCACGTCGGTCAGCGTGGATTCGCGGAAGTTCACCGAGTCCAGCTTGCAGCCGCGGAACGTCACCCGGCGCAGCAGGAGGCCGAACGCCTGCATCCCGGCGAGCACGCAGCCATTCAGCCAGACGTCCGTCATGGTCGACTCGGCCGCGTCGAGCGCCACGAACCGGGTCTGGCCGAACCACACCTCCGACAGCCGTGACCGGCGCATCCGCCCGCCGTCGAACGTCACGCCGGTGAACGCGCACTCCATGAACCGCGCTCCGCCCGCCGACGCCTCGGTGATGGTCAGGTCGGCGAACAGCGCCCGGTCGAAGTCACCGTCGACCTCCAGGTCGTCAATCTTGCCCGGCGCCAGCTCGGCGGCGAATCTCAAGTCGGCCAGGCTGTTCGGTGCCTTCATGCTCGCCTTCCTAAGCTAGGTGCCATGACTGATTACAACAGCTTCAACGACACGATCATCAAGGAGTTCCGCACCAACGACGGCCGGGTCGGCGGCCGGTTCGAGGGCGCGACCCTCCTCCTGTTGCACCATACCGGCGCGCGGAGCGGGGCGGAGCGGGTCAGCCCGCTCGCCTACCTGCCCCTGGGAGAGAGCTACGCGATCTTCGCCTCGAAGGGGGGTGCGCCGGAGAACCCGGCCTGGTATCACAACCTGATCGCCAACCCGGAGACCACGATCGAGGTGGGCACGACCATGGTCAAGGTGCGGGCACGTGTGGCCGCGCCGGCTGAGCGGGATGACATCTACGCGCGCCAGGTGCAACGGGCCCCGGGTTTCGGCGAGTACGAGGCCAAGACCGCGCCCTATCGGACGATTCCCGTGGTCGTCCTCGATCCTGTTAAATGAATTGATAAGCCCTTGGTAAAACGCTCCGCCGATGTAGCGAAAGGGTGGGTCCCGCATGACCCCTGCTGATCCCGAGGTCGTCATCTCCGCTGGCCGGGTCCGGGGATGCCTGGAGAACGGGGTCTACGTTTTCCGCGGTATGCCCTTCGCGAAGCCGCCGCTCGGCGCGCTGCGGTTCAGGGCACCGGAGGATCCGGTGCCCTGGGAGGGCGTCCGTGACGCGTCCGCGTTCGGCCCGCCGGTCCCGCAGCCCGCGCCCGCCTCTCCCGGCGTGCCCGCGCCGCGGCCGCGGCCGGAGGAGTGGCTGACGGTCAACGTCTGGACCCCGGACATCACGAGCGCGGGCCTGCCCGTCTTGGTGTGGATTCACGGCGGCGGGTACATGTTCGGCAGCGGCGGGGATCCGGTCTCGGACGGCGCTGGTTTCGCCATGTCCGGCGTCGTCCTGGTGTCGTGCAATTACCGGCTCGGGTTCGAGGGCTGGGCGGAGATCCCCGGCGCGCCCGCCAACCGCGGGCTGCTCGACCAGGTGGCGGCGCTGCGCTGGGTGCGGGAGAACGTGGCGAGGTTCGGCGGCGACCCGTCGAACGTGACCGTATTCGGGGAGTCGGCGGGCGGGGGGTCGGTGGCGGCGCTGCTCGCGATGCCCGCCGCCCGCGGGCTGTTCCGGCGGGCGATCGCGCAGAGCGTGCCCGGGACCTTCTTCGGCCCGGACCTGGCGGCCGAGGTCACGGCCGCGATCGCGGCCGAGGCCGGAGTCCCGGCCAGCTACGACGCGCTCGCCGCGCTGAGCCCGGCGCATCTCGTGGGCGCCTCGGCCGCGGTGGCCGAACGGCTGGGTGAGATGCCGCAGCTGGGGCCGGTGGCATCGACCATGACGCCGTTCTCGCCGGTCGTGGACGGCGACGTGCTGCCGCGCTCGCCGTGGCGGGCGCTGCTGTCCGGCGCGGCCCGCGACGTCGACCTGCTGACCGGGCACAACCGGGACGAGTTCCGGCTGTTCATCACGCGGGAAGGCAGGCTCGGTACGATCACCGACGCCGAGGCGGAGACCGCGCTGCAGACGTTCGCGCCGTGGCCGGACGGCCCCGACGCCTACCGCCGGGCGTACCCGGACGCCACGGCCGAGCGCCTGTACGAGACCGTCAACTCCGACTGGCTCTTCCGGATGCCGACGCTGCACCTCGCGCAGGCGCACGCGGCGTCGGGCGGCCGCACGTTCTTGTATGAACTGCGGGCGGTGGCGCCCGCGGGCGACGGCATGTTCGGCGCGTGCCATGCTCTGGACGTGCCGCTCCTGTTCGGCAATGACGGCGCGGGGATCGGGTCGATGCTCGCGGGCGGGCAGCCGCCGGCCGAGTTCCGCGCACTCGGCGACCTGATGCGCGGGGAGTGGGTGCGGTTCGCGTCCAGCGGCGAGCCGGGCTGGGCGGCCTACGGCACCGGGCACCGGACCACGCGGATCTACGACATCCCGGCGGACACCGTCTCCTACCCGGAGGCCACGTCGATGCGCCTGTGGCAGCGCTACCAGTTCGACGCGCTACAGCTGGCCAGCGCTAAGCCCGCGTAGCGTTAGCCAGCGCTCAGGCGGCGCAGCGCGCCGCGCACCACTTCGGGGTCCGTCGTCTGCCAGAACGGGGGCAGCGACTCGCGCAGGAAGTCGCCGTACCGCTTGGTGACCAGACGCGGGTCGAGCACCGCGACGACGCCGCGGTCATCGACGGACCGCAGCAGCCGTCCGGCGCCCTGGGCCAGCAGCAGGGCGGCGTGCGCGGCGGAGACCTCCATGAACCCGTTTCCGCCGCGCGCCTCGGCGGCCCGCGTGCGGGCGGACGCCAGCGGGTCGTCGGGCCGCGGGAACGGGATCCGGTCGATGACGACGAGCCGGAGTGCCGGGCCCGGCACGTCCACCCCCTGCCACAGTGACAGGGTGCCGAACAGGCAGGTCGGCTCGTCCTCGGCGAACTGCTTCACGAGCAGGCCGGTCGCGTCGTCGCCTTGGCACAGGAGCGGGAACTTCAGCGAGTCGCGCAGCGCCTTGGTCGCCTGCTTGGCCGCCCGCATCGAGGAGAACAGGCCGAGCGTGCGCCCCCCGGCCGCCTGGATGAGCTCCCACAGTTCCTGGAGGTACTCATCCGACAGGCCCTCACGGCCCGGTGGCGGCAGGTGCTTGGCCACGTACAGGATGCCGCTCTTGCCGTGCGTGAACGGCGACCCCACGTCGATGCCGTTCCATTCGTCGCCCATCGACCCGGCGTCCAGGCCCCACTGGCGGGCGAGGGGCTCGAACGACCCGCCGAGGGTGAGCGTCGCGGAGGTGAGGACCACGGTCCGCTCGCTGAACAGCGACTCGGCGAGGATCTCGCCCACTTCCAGCGGCGCGACGCACAGCATCGAGGCCGCGGCCGCGCCGTAGCTGTCCTCGGAGCGCTCGAGCCACACGACCTCGTCGCGCTCGGCCAGCGGCAGCTCGAAGGTGGAGACGACGCGCTCCGCGGTGCCCGACAGCTCCTCCAGCAGCACGACGGCGGTCTGCGCGGCGCCCTGCAGGGCCGGGTCGTCCTCCCATTCCTTGGCGTGGCCGCGTATCTGCCCGACGCAGGCGCGGGCGGAGTCGCCGAGCGCGGTCAGCGAGGTGCCCAGCGCCGGGTCTAGGCTGTCCATCCGGCCCGCGGGCAGCGTGGTCAGCAGCGGCCCGAGCGCCTTGCCGGCCTCGGACAGCCGGTCGTACTCGTCCTCGCTGGTCAGCTTCTGTGCACGTCGCGCGGCGATGTCGATGAGGGTGGCCGAGATCTCGCCGCTGGCGACCGACGTCACGCGGTCCACGAGTTCGTGCGCCTCGTCGACGATGACCACCCGGTGCTCGGGCAGCACGCCCTCGCCGAGCGCGTCGATGGCGAGCAGCGCGTGGTTCGTGACGACGATGTCGGCGTCGGCCGCCTTCTTCCGCGCCCGCTCGCTGAAGCACTGCACGCCGAACGGGCAGCGGTGCGCCCCGAGGCACTCGCGGGCGGTCACCGATACCTGGCGCCACGCCTGGTCGGGCACACCGGGCACGAGCTCGTCGCGGTCGCCGGAGTTCGTGGTGTTGGCCCACTGGTGCAATCGCTTGATCTGCTCGCCCGTCGCGCTGGCGTCGGCCGCCTCGAAGAGGGCGCTCTGCCCGTCTTCCTCGGGGGCCGAGCGCACCTTGTTCAGGCACAGGTAGTTGCCCCGGCCCTTGAAGATCGCGAACTCCGGTGTCCGGCCGAGGGGGACGCGCAGGGTGTCCGCGAGCCGCGGGAGGTCCCGCTCCACGAGCTGGCGCTGGAGCGCGATCGTCGCGGTGGAGACGATGACCGGGCCCTGCCGGTCGGCGGCGAGGCGCAACGCGGGCACGAGGTAGGCCAGGGACTTGCCGGTGCCGGTGCCCGCCTGGACGGCGAGGTGCTCGCCGGTATTCATGGCATCCCAGACGGCCTGGGTCATGCGCGATTGCCCGGGACGTTCACCGCCGCCGATCCCAGTGACGGCGGAGGACAGCAGCCCGAGCACGGAGGAGTCATCGGGGGATAGGTCGGCCACGTAGCGAGACGCTACCCTATGGAGGTGCCGATTTACGCCCTGGATGAGTTTGAGCCGGAGATCCACGAGCTCGCGTACGTGCACCCGGATGCCGTGGTGATCGGACGGGTGACGCTGGGACCGGAGTCCTCGGTGTGGCCGACGACCGTGCTGCGCGGCGACCACGGGAGCATCACGGTGGGCGCGCGCACGTCCGTCCAGGACGGCACGATCGTGCACTGCACGGCGGAGCACCCGACCGTGATCGGCGCGGACTGCGTGGTGGGGCACAACGCGCACCTGGAGGGGTGCGTGGTCGAGGACGGGTGCCTGATCGGGTCAGGCTCGGTGGTGCTGAACCGGGTGCGGGTCGGCACGGGATCGATCGTCGCCGCGGCGGCGCTCGTGCCACAGGGCTTCGAGGTGCCGCCGCGGTCCCTGGTGGCGGGGGTGCCCGGGAAGATCAAGCGGTCGGATGTCGACGCGAGCTGGACGCGGTACGCGGTCGAGCACTACATCGAGACCGGCCGTCAGCACCGCAAGGGCCTGCGCCGCATCGGCTAGCCCTCCCCGCCCCGGCTAGTTGGTAGCCGCGTCCGGGTGCTTTTCCTCGTCCTCCGGCGCGGGGGACAGCAGGCGTTCGAGCAGGACGACCTCGGCCTGGTTGAGCTCGTTCGTTATCTGCGCCCGGCGGGTGCGCTCGCGCGCCAGGTCCCGCTGCGCTTCCCTGAGCTGCTCGCGCAGGCGCGCGTTCTCCGCCGTCAGCGAGCCGTGCCTGCTCCAGGCGGTGGCGAGCTCGCGTTCCAGGCCGACGACCGTCTGCTGCAGCGCGGCGCGCTCGGTGTCGCGGGCATCGGCGTCCCGGGCATCATCGTCCTGGGAACCGGTGTCTGGTGAGTCGCCGTCACGCGGCGAGAGGTCGGCGGTCTCGAGGTCGCCGGGTGCCGTGCCCGCGGTTTCGGTGCCGTCGGTCCTTTCGGCCTGCCTGCTCTCCGCCACCGCGCCGGGGACGTCGACCGTCGCCAGGTCCGCCGCGGCGTTCGGGTGCGATGGTGACGCCAGCCGCCGCACCACCTGGACGAGCAGCCTGCGGGCCAGTTCGTCGTAGTCGACCCCGGCCGGCGCCGCGAGGCCGCCGCCGAACGCCGCCGCCGACAGGCCACCCGCCTGCCCGGTGGCGCCAATGGCCGCACTGCCGAGTCCACCGCCGCTCACGCCCGCGCGTCCGGCCTTACCCGGCCCTCGGCCGCCGAGACCCGTCCCGGGCGCGCCGTCAGCCCCGGCCACTCCGGCCACCGCATCCTCAGGGAGAGTGATGCGGTAGGTCCGCTTGCCGCGGATCTCCCGGACGATCAGGCCGTCACGTTCCATGCCGGACAGCAGCTGCGCGAAGGCGACGCTGGAACCCGGGTAACCGACCGCCTCGGCGAGCCTGGTGCTCGCCATCCCGGCGGGGTCGTTGATCTCGTCGACGGTCGCGAGATGGGAAATGATCTTGTCTCGCGTACCGACGGCGCGTCGCCGGATTGACCTTTTTGTCCCAGCGCGCGTGGACCTAGAGCCTGCTTTCGCGTCCCCCACCGTCGCACTCCCTGTGCTCTGCAATCATGCTCGTTGACCCGTTGCTCGTCTCATGATAATACGGCGCAACTTTCGTAACCCCACGGAGAGCCCCAGCGGGAACGTTATCATTTCGAGTCCGAGATGATAGGTCGGCGGGGCATGGGTAGGAGACGGTCGAACGCGCCTACAGAAGGAGCCAAGACGGTCCGGCTACCATACGACCATGCGCGCTGATCTCCGTTGTGCACGCACCCGCCAGGCGACGGGTTAGCGGCTCATGGACATCGACATCAGCCTCGACTACGGAATCACGCTGCTGGCGGCGCTGCTCATCGGCACCGGCTTCGTGCTCCAGCAGAACGCGGCCGCGAGCGAGCCGGACTCACGGTTCCTGAGCCTGCGGCTGATGCTCGACCTGCTGCGCAGGCCGCGCTGGCTGACCGGCATCGGATGCATGATCGGCGGGCAGATACTCGCGGCCTGGTCGATCGGGCACCTCGAGCTGTCGTTCGTGGAGCCGCTGCTCACCACCAACCTGATCTTCGCGCTGGTCCTGTCGGTCCCGCTGTCGCACGCGACCATCAGGTTCTGGGAAGTGATCTCGGCGCTGGTCCTGTGCCTGGGCGTGGCGCTGTTGTCAGCGTCACACGAGGCGAAGCCGATCGGGCTGTCGTTCGGCTCGTTCTCGCACTGGCCGGCCGCCGCCGTGATCGCCGCGGTGGCGTTCGCCTGCGTGCACGCCGGGCGGCGCCGGTCTTACCGCGCCAAGGCCATGCTGACGGGCGCGGGCGCGGGGCTGGTCTACGGCATCCAGGACGCGCTGACCCGGCAGACACTCCAAACCCTGCAGAGCAACGGGATCAGCGGCTTGTTCACTTCCTGGGCGCCGTACGCGCTGGTGGGCGCGGGCGCGATCGGCATCTGGCTGATGCAGAGCGCGTTCAACGCGGGCCCGCTGCAGGTCTCGCTGCCCGCGATCTCGGCGGGGGAGCCGCTGATCGGGATCTTGCTCGGGGTGCTCATCTTCGGCGACCGGATCCAGGTCTCCGTCGGCATGCTCGCCCTGCAGGCCTGCGGGATCGCCGCCCTCATCGTCGGCGTGATCGGCGTGGCCCGCGCGCCCGCGCTGTCATCGCTGCGTAAATGGACGCCGCCCAGCATCCCGCACGGTATCCCGCACAGCATCTCGCACCCGCACCTCCCCGGCCTGCACGGCTCGTCCGACGACGACCCCGAGTCGGCCGCTCCCCGGGACGCCCCCTCGGCCAGCCGGCGCAATCAGCCCCCCGCGGCCAGCCCCCGTAGCACGGGTAGTTAGCGCTTCATGGGTCACACGCGCAATCAGATCATGGGGCGGCGGCCCGAGGCGGCCCAGCCGCGGACGGCGCCGGCGTCGTGTCCGCCGCGCCGCAGGAAGTGGTCGAGCGCGTTGCCGAGGCCCTCGTCGTCGCTGGTGAGTTTCCTGATCGTCAGGATCATGGTGGGCATCGCCCAGAAGTCGCCGCATACCCAGAGGATCGCGGCCCCGATCTGCTGGTCGGCGAGCGGCGGCAGCGTCACGCCGGGGACGTGATCGTAGGCGGCGTAGACCGAGTGGTTCACGAAGATGCTCAGCGCCATCGCGAGCATGATCATCACGAGGTTTGTCGTGAGCAGCGCGGCGACCCGGCCGACGGGGTCCAGGCGCGCGCGGAACGGGGGCGACGGGATGAACTGCAGCCAGAACAGCACGCCGGCCAGGAAGAAGCTGGAGTGCATCAGCCAGATGTGGACGTACTGATTATTTTCCGCCAGGTCGAACGGCCCAGGGAGGTGCCAGCCGACCATCACCACGTTGAAGGCCGCGATCGAGACCCACGGCCGGAGGAACCAGCCGCCCACGGCGCGCAGCGGCCGCGACCAGCCGCCGGTCAGCACGCCACGCGTGACCGACTGGCCGGAACGTCCGGGCAGCGCGTCCAGCAGCGGCTGCCACGGCGCACCCTTGACGACCAGCGAGGGCGCGGCGAACATCAGCAGCAGGTGCTGCACCATGTGGACCATGAAGTAGGAATCGGCCCAGTAGTCGATCGGCGATTCCACCGCGACTAGCAGCACGGCCAGCCCACCGTAGAACCACAGTGCGCGGAGCCGACGCTCGCGCGTGCGCTCCGGCCGTGATCGCCGTGCGAGACGCGCCAGCCCGATCTCGTGCCAGATCACCAGGGCGATGACGATGATCAGGAACGGGTCGAAGGACCAGTGATCCAGGAGGTACCGCATCAATCCGCCTAACTCGACGAGCCGTACTGAATCGGCACGCTGATCGTCTGAACCCGCCGCCACGCCGCGCCGGACGATGACCCGGCCGGCAGCCGCCATACGTCCAGGTCGCCCCTATGGACCGCCAGGGCGTCGACGGTCCCGTCCGGCCCCGCCGCGAGCACGGAAGTCCCGCGCGGCACGCGGGGCAGCACTCGCCATCCCTGGCCGGGACCCGAGGCCACCGCCGCGCCGCCACCTGACAGCAGCACCCACGCTGCCCCGTTCGCCAGCTCACCGGCCGCCACGATTGCGGTCGCCGCCGCCGTGTCCGATGACGAGGCCCGCCACCCGGCGGCGGTGTCCCAGACCGCCATCAGCTGCCTCCCTCGCGAAACGAGCGTCGCATCTCCGGTCAGCCGCACGACGTGCCCCGCCGTTGGCAGGGTCACCGGGGTCCACCGTCCGCCGCGGTAGGCGAACAGGCCGGTCCCCGTGCCGGTGGGAGTGCCCGCCGCCAACAGGGTCCCAGCCGCCCCAAACGAGACGGCGTCCACGCCCGGCGGCCCACTCGCCAGCGTCCGCCACGCCGCACCGCCGTCGGAGCTGGTCATGATCGCGCCGTTGTTCAGGAGCGCCGCGAGGTGGGGGCCGTCGGACGCGAGCGCGTCCGGGGTGCTGGCGATGTCGGCGTCGAGCAGCCCGGTCGCCCACTGGCCGCCGTCGGAGCTGACCGCCAGCGGCGAGAACGTCAGGTCCTGGCTGGGGCGTACCGCCACGGTGACCGCGCCGCCGGACCCGGCCGCGACCAGGCCGCCGTTGTCGGCGACACCGGGCGGCGTGACGAGTTTCCAGTCCGCCGCGGACACCGGGCGCGCAAAGACTTGCCAGAACGCCGGGTCAGTCGACATCGGCACTATCGCCCACGCGTCCCGCGCCGTCGTCAGGGAAGTGGCCAGCGCCGTGCCCGCCACGGTCCTGGCGGCGGATCCGGTCACGGAACCGGCGGCGGGCGAAGTCACGGATGCGCTCGACGCGCACCCCGAGGCGCAGGCGGCGAGGATCAGCGCCCCCGCCAGCGTCCTCGCCGCCGACTTCACTGGGTCGCGCCCATCGACTGGGTCACCGCGTCGGCCATCAGGACGGCGAACGACGACTGGGAGCTCGCGGTGCCCGGGCCCGGATCGTCGCTGAGTTCCTCGCGGATACGGCCGGACGGGCTGATGACGAAGGCGAGGTCGGCGTGCGCGACCATGGCGCCGGCCGGGAGGTCCTCGACCTGGACCCCGTACGCGTTCCACACCTTCCTGAGCTGGCTGAGCGAGCCGGTCAGGTAGAGCCAGTTCGGCACCTGGCCAAGACCTTCCTGCTGGTCGAATGCTCGCGTGAGAGCGATGGACCTGTACGTCGGGTTGGCGACGATCGCTACTAGCGTCACGTTCCTGGCCCTCGCCCCGAGCACCGCGTCCGCCGCCCGCATTTCGGCGGCGATGATCGGGCAGTCGGATGTGCAGACCGGATCGAGGAACGCGAGGAGTACGGCCTTCCCGCGCAGGCTGGCGAGCGAGACCGGATGGCCGTCCTGGCTGGTGAGCGTGAAGCCGGGCGCCGGGACATTGATCGGCGCCGACTGGCCGGCTATCGCCTGGGCGACGATCGGGTCGGCATCGGGGCTGACCGACGCCGCTGCCATGGGGGCCACACCGACGAGTACCACACAGAGCGCCCCGGCCGCGGCCACCGTCCGCCCGCTGAGCGCGGCGATCCAGGATCTCGACGCGGACGCCGGCATCGCCGGCACCGCCGGCTCGGTCAGGGGTTCGGGGGCGGCCGCCGGGGTCAGCGCCGCGCAGCCCGCCGTGAACACGAGGATCAGCGGGATCATGCTGTTCGGATCGGTGCCGAGCCCGCCGAAGAAACCGAAGTCCTCGATCAGGACCCAGTCGGCCAGGCAGAGGACAAGGCCGGCCAGCGCGGTGATCTTCGCCAGCCGGGCGCCGTCCGGGACGGCCGCGCTGACGCAGAAGCCGGCGCCGAGGAGAGCGAGGGCGATGACCGCGAACAGGTTCACTCCCCAGCCGTGCGCGGCGGTGAAGGAGCCGAAGGCGGAGACGAGCGAGGCGAGCGGGCGCGGCTGCGGGGTGGCCGCCATGCTCTGGATCATGCTGGTCAGCGGGCCCGGCTTGCCGCTGACAGCGCCGGACCAGAACCCGTTGCCGGGCCACGCCTGCAGTACCGCCATCCCCGCGAGGAAACTTCCCGTCAGCGCGAGGACGAGTCGGCCGGCCATGGGGGAGAGCAGGGAACGTGATGGCAAGAAGATCAGCAAGCCCGCGATCACGTAGAACAGCACGCCGCCGGGCGCACCGAAGAGCACGGTCAGACCCGGTGCGAAGATGCCGCCGAACGCCTCGCCGAAGACCCAGACGATCAGGCCCCATCCGGCGCTGGCGAGGCCGGCCAGGCGCGAGGACCATCCGCGGGCGCCGAAGATCAGCCACAGCCCGATGCCGACCTGAATCCACACCGTTGCCGACGCCGCCTGAATGGGGTGATACGTCCAGATCGTCCCGCCCCAGTTCACCAGATGCTGCACCCACGCGGGCGAGGTGCCCGCCGCGGGCTGGATGACCTGGGAGGGGAGGCCGCCGGGCATCTGGGGCTGGGCCTGGAGGATGCCGTCGAAGAGCCACAGCACGCCGAAGCCGATGCGGAGCACGCGCCGTGCCCGTGGCTCGCGCCAGGCCTGGGCATCCGGCGACGTCGGCCCGGCGCGTCCGCGGAGCAGCGTCCAGGCGGCCAGCAGGATCAGGAAGATCAGGCAGACGATCCCGAACTGGGCGAGCAGGGCGGAACGGAACGCCGACACGAAGATCGGGTCGGCCGGATTCACTCCCGAGTTCATGCCGGGCACGGACCAAACGTAATCGGCGGCCGTCTCCTGCGGAACGGCCGCCGATGAACATGATCACAATGTCATTTTTCGGCGGGCTTTAGCCCCCACACGGCCGCCGAGATCACCGTCAGGCAGAACAGCAGGAAGGTCACGATGTGCACGGCCGAGCAGTACTCGCAGACCTGCTGCAGCTGGTAGAGCTCCACGTAGATGAGGTACATCACGAAGCCCATGGCGGTGATCATCGCGGCGATGCGCAGCCAGGCGACCTCGGGCCGCCGCATCCGCCACGCCCACGGGGTCATGAGCGCGACGACGACGACGTAGAACGCCAGCCCGAGAACGGCGACCGGGAAGACGTTGAAGATCATCGACTGCGAGCTGGTGATCACCGCGCTGCAGTCGAACAGGGCATGCGGGTTGGACGCGCAACCCAGCAGGTGGTTGGTGGTGTAGTGCGCGTACGTCTCGTACGCGGACACGATAAGGCCGAGAACCGCGAGCACGAGCGAGGTGACCTGCAGCCACATCGGCGGGCCGGTGCGCTCCTGCTCGGGCTCCGCCTCGGCCGGCTCCGGCATGATCTCGTCCGGCTCGCTGACTGGCTCCGCCGCGGCCACGGGCCGGGCCGCGATGGTGGGCGTGGCCAGCGGGATGCCGGCCGTCGACTGGCCGCGGGACTTCCCGCGGGCCTTCGCGTTTGCCATCAGACTTCAGTCTCCAGTGGTGTGTGCGAGGGATCGCGCTTAGCTTACCGTCGGTGACGTTTGCTTTCAGTGATCATGCCGTAGCCGGACGTGAATCTTTGCTACTGCTACAGGCCCTTTTCGATGCCCTGGATGGTGGAGTCGCAGGCCGTAGCCGGCTGGTTGTTCGTCATCTTGCAGATGGCGGCGGTCATGTAGTTCGCCGTGCCGTCGACGGCCTTGGCGACCGAACTCGACGGGTTCTTCAGATCGCCGGCGATCTGCGCCCAGGTCATGCTCGGGAAGGTGCTGCTGTTGTAACTGGCGCCACTGATCAGGTACTGGTTGCCGAAGTCGACGAACGGAATCGCGCCCTCATCCTGCTGCGGGACGTACGGCGGAGCGTCGTACTTGGTGATCAGCGCGTTCTCGGCCTGGGTCGGCGTCTGGAGCGTGGTGTAGTTGCCGGTGCTCGTGTCCGGGACGTTCGTTTCCATCTCGACCGGGACGAACGACAGGTACTTGCTGGTGAACTTGCTGTCGACGAAGGTCCAGGTCGGGGTGTTCGGGTTGGGCTCGGCGTTGCCGGCGCCGTCATGGGCCGCGGAGTGGATCGTCTGCAAGCCGGTGAAGGTCCCGAAACGGCTGAGCGCCACGATCATCGACCAGCGCTCGGCGGCACAGTACGGGCAGTACTCGGCGCCCATGTACAGCATCTCGGGGTGCCCGCCGCTGGTGAGACCCGACCCCTTGAGCGGGATGATGGGACTCGAACCGCCGTTGACGGCACCGCTGCCAGTGCCGACCGCGTCCAGGGTCGACGCGGGCACCGACGTGACCTGGTTCACGACCGAGGTCAGCGAGGCCCCGGTCAGCGTGCTCGTGTTGTTCGCCGGCGACTTGTGGTTCACACCGAACAGCACGACCACCACCGCGACGATGATGACCGCGAAGATAGAACCGCCCGCTATATATATCCGGTTGCGCTGTTGCCGACGCTTCTCAGCAGCCCGCTGCGCGGCGATCCTCGCGCGCCGGTCCGGGTCTTGCTTAGTCCTACTCGCTTTGCCCATGCTGCCATGGTATGAGGATTTGCGCCGGTTGTGTCTTGAGCTGTCCTGAGAGAAACCTTTGGGTAGCCCGAATGGAACCTGACCTTTATCCGCTCAGGCAGGCCAGTGTCAGCCGGGCTTACCGGGCAGTCCGTCAGATCTTCGCCTGGATGCCCTTGACGGTGGGCGTGCAGACATCGGCCGGCTGGTTGTGCGTGGTGCCGCAGATCGCCGCCGTGAGGTAGTTGGCGGCGCCGAGCACCGACTTGGCGACCGCGGAGTTCGGGTCGTGGAGATCGGTGGCGATCTGGCTCCAGGTGAGCCCGGACAGGACGCCCGGGTCGTAGGAGGCGCCGATGCTCACGTATTTGTTGCCGAAGTCGACGAACGGGATCGCGCCTTGGTCGGCCGCGTCGTACTTGTCGATGAGGTCCTGCTGTGCCTTGGTCGGGGTTTGCAGGGTGGTGTAGCTGCCGGTGGCCTTATCCGGGATGTTGGTGTTCATCTCGACCGGGGTGAAGGTCAGGTACTTGCTGGTGTAGGTGGAGTGCGCGAACGTCCAAGTCGCGGTGTTGGGGAACGGCTCGGCGTTGCCGGCGCCGTCAGCGGCGGCGGAGTGCGTGGTCTGCAGGCCGGTGAACGTGCCGAAGCGGCTGAGCGCGACGACCATCGCCCAGCGCTCGGCGGCGCAGTACGGGCAGTACTCGGCGCCCAGATAGAGCATCTCGGGCTTACCGCCGCTCGTGAGCGGCGGGCCGCTGATCGAGGTCGGCGGGGAGGTCACGTTGCCGGTGCCGACCGCGTCCGACGTGGACACGGGGACGGTGGTGACTTTGCTGATCGTCTGGGCCAGCGTGCTGCCGGTCGGGGCGGTGGGCGCCTTACCGCCGGAGGACGCGTGGCCGCCGAAGACGACGAACGCGAGGACGATCACGACCACCACGACGATCGCCCCGCCCGCGATGAGGAGGCGGGTCAGGCGCTGGGCGCGCTGCGCGGCCGCCCGCTGCGCGGCGATTCGCGTGCGCCGGTCTCCGTCCTGCTTCGCCATGCTCGCCCTGCCCATGACTGAATCCCCTCGACCCCGGTTGATTATTGCCGCACTCGGCGGCGCCCACACCTGCTACCAGGCGGTACCGCACCTGGTAGTGGCTTGAACGCTAATAGTAACCGGTATTGGGTGTGCCAAGGGTGCTCATGGGAAAGACTAAGGGCTCGGCACAACACCAGGAGTGAAGGTTGCGACCGCTGGCCCTCGTGGCAGGAGTGAGGGGGGGTGCCACGAGGGCCAGCCGTTCGCAGCGGATGCCGCGGCACCCGTCGGTGAGGGCGTCTGTACGCGCCCAAGTTCGGGCACCGGACGGTGTCACCTGGGTGGGGGGTGACACCGTCCGGCACCCACTGGGTGAGGCGCGGGGGGGAAACGCCTCACCCAGGGCCTTGCGCCGCTGGGAACGGTCCGTGTGACCGATCTCACCGGAAGACATCGTCGCGCGCTTTATCTGCGTGTTCTGTCGGGAGCCTGTTTCAGGCCCGTGGCCAGCGCGCTTGTTCCACTCATAGTGATAATCGGCTTATCTCTATGTGATCTAGATATTTTCTGGATGGGCAGGTAGAAGTCCGGTAGTCTCACATTGGGACCAGTGCAACAGGTCGGCGAAGGGGGCGGCGCGGCTGTGGTGGCGCTGCGAGTGGGCGTTCTTGGGCCTGTAACCACATGGCGAGATGGGCAGGAGGCACCCGCTGGGCAGCCTCGGCAGCTCGCGGTGCTTGGCATGCTCGCCACCCGGGCGAATCGCGTCGTGTCACGGGGTGACCTCATCGACGCGGTGTGGGGCGACGATCCGCCGGCCAGCGCCGAAGGGGGCATCTATACCTACGTCGCCGGACTGCGACGTGTCTTCGAGCCGGACCGGTCTTCGGGCGGATCCGCGGAGAAAGCCCGCCGTACGCCGTCTCGGGTCCTGGTCTCCACTGGCGGCGGGTACATGCTCCGGCTGGAATCGGGCGCGGTGGACGCCGACGAATTCGAGCAGTCCCTGAACCGGGCCCGCGGCCTGCGGGCGTCGGGCGACCTCGCCGCCGCCCTGTCGGCGGTCGACGAGGGACTCGCCCTCTGGCGGGGCACCGCGTTCGCCGGCGTGCCCGGCCCGTTCGCCGAGGCCGAGCGGCTGCGCCTGGACGAATTGCGCACGGCCGCCGCCGAGGAACGCGCCGACCTGATGCTCGGCCTGGGTCAGGCCACCGAGGTCATTCCCGGCCTGACCGCGCTCATCGCCGAGCACCCGCTGCGGGAGCGGGCACGCGGCCTGCTCATGACCGGCCTGTACCGTTGCGGCCGGCAGGCCGAGGCGCTGCAGGTGTACTACAACGTCAGGGAAAAGCTCGGCGCCGACCTCGGCATCGACCCGGGTCCCGAGCTGAACCAGATCCACCAGCAGGTCCTCGCCATGGACCCCGCGCTCGACCGCCCCGCACCCGGTCAGGCGGTGCCCGGTGAGACCGCGCCCGGCGAGGTCGCGGGAAACGCCGGCACCGCACTCGAACCGGAGACGGCCGAGCCCGGTGTGCCGGCCGCGCCGTCACCGGCGCAGGCACCATCACCGGCAGCGGCACCAGCGGCACGGGCCGGAGAACCGGCGGCACCGTCCGGGCTGTCGGCGGCGCCGGCCCCGCTCGCGCAGGTTCCCGCCCAGGTGCCCCCCGACATCGCCGGCTTCGCCGGCCGGACCTCGGAACTGCGGCACCTGTACGCCATGATTCCCGCGTCGCCCGAGCTTTCCCCGCCGAGCGCCGAGGCGCCTGCCTCTCCGGCGGTCGCGGTCATCACGGGCACCGCCGGGGTCGGCAAGACCGCGCTGGCGATCAGGTTCGCCCGGCAGTCGGCCGGTCATTTCCCCGACGGACAGCTTTACGTGAACCTGCGCGGCTTCGACCAGTCCGGCAACCCGGCCAACGCGGGCACGGTGCTGCGCGGCTTCTTCGAGGCGCTGAGCGTTCCGGCACATCAGGTCCCGCCGGATGTCGAGGGAAAGACCGCGCTGTTCCGCAGCCTGCTCAACGGCAAGCGGATGCTGCTGCTGCTCGACAACGCGCGGTCCACCGAGCAGGTCCGGCCGCTCCTGCCCGGCAGCCCCGGCTGCATCGTGGTCATCACGAGCCGCAGCCAGCTGACCGGCCTGGTCGCCGCCGAGGGCGCCCGGCTCCTGCAGCTCGACGTCCTGTCCGGGACCGAGGCCCGTGAGCTGCTCGCCGGGCGGCTCGGCGAGGAACGCGTCGCCGCCGAGCCCGCCGCCGCGGGCGAGCTGATCCTCCGGTCGTCCGCGCTGCCGCTGGCCCTCAGCGTGACCTGCGCGCGGGCCGCCACCCGGCCCGGCCTCGCCCTGGCCGACCTGGCCAGCGAGCTGCGCGATGCCCGCAGTCGCCTCGACGTGCTCCAGACCGACGACGTGACGACCGACCTGCGCGCCGTATTCTCCTGGTCCTACAACCGGCTCAGCGACAGCGCCAAACGGATGTTCCGGCTGCTCAGCGTCCACCCGAGCCCGGACGTGTCGGCCCCGGCAGCGGCCAGCCTGGCCGGGATACCGCTGTGGGAGGCGCGCGCCACGCTGGCCGAGCTCACCAGTGCGTCCCTGCTCACCGAGGAGTCTTCCGGGCGGTTCACGTGCCACGACCTGCTCCGGGCGTACGCCGCCGAGCGGGCCGCGGCGAGCGACGACAGCCAGGTCGGCGGCGACCGGGACAAGGCCCGGCTGCGCCTCATCGATCATTACGCGCGCACCGCGTACTCCGGCGCGCTCCGGCTGTTCCCCGGCATCTCCCAGACCGAACTGCCGCCGGAGGTTCCCGGGGTCGTCCCGCTGGACTTCGGGACGTACGACGAGGCGCTGACCTGGTTCACGGCTGAGCACCACGCGCTGCACACGGTCATCACGCTCGCCGCCGAGCAGCGGTACGACGACTACTGCTGGAAGCTCGCGTGGCACTGGAGCCTGCACCTGAAGCGCAAGACGCTGCTGCACGAGGCCATCGTCGTGCTGCGCACGGGGCTGAACGCGGCCAAGCGGCTCGGCGACCCGGACAGCCTCGGCCGGGTCCATTACGAGCTTGGCCACGCCTACGCTCGGCTCGGCAAGGCGACGGAGGCCAATCAGCATCTCGCGCGTGCGCTGGAGATGTACACGAAGCTCGGCGACCGGATCAGCATCGCGCAGGTGCACCAGGGCCTGGTCGTTCTCTACGAACGGCAGGGCGTCTTCGATCGCGCGCTGCCGCACGCCCAGGAGGCGCTCCGGCTGCGCCGCTCGTTCGGGGACCGGGCGGTCGTCGCGTACTCGGAAAACGCTCTGGGCTGGGTGCACGCGAACCTCGGTCACCACCAGGAAGCGCTGGTGCACTGCAAGCGCGCCCTCGGCATGCACAACGAATCGGGAAACCGCAGCGGCACGGCCGACGCCCTGGACAGTATCGCGTTCGCCTACGCGGGTCTCGGCGAGTTCCGCGAGGCGATGACGTACTACGGCCAGGCGATCACCATGTACCGGGACTACGGCGACCCGGACGGGGAGTCGGGGTCGCTGATGCGCCTTGGGGACGCGCAGGTCGCGGCGGGACGGTTCGCCGATGCCCGCCAGAGCTGGCAGCACGCGCTCTCGCTGCTCACCCAGGTGCCCGGCAAGGACAGCCGTCAGGTCACCGGCCGGCTCGCGCGCCTGGCCGCGCACGAAGCCGCGTCCGCCTAACCGGGTGTGCGGCCACAGCACGGGGGCTGCGCAGCTTCGGGGGTGGCACGGCACCGTCGTCCCACGATCTTGAAACAGGGCCGCCGGGGATGACTCCCATATGGCGTTATTTCGGTCAGTCTGGGCGGCATTTCAGCCCGGACGGTCGGCGCTTTCGTTGATCATGGGTCGTTGATGCCGCTATTCGGTATGTACGACCCGTGAAAAGTGCACGGCGCCTGGGCCGGCGTCCGGCGGCCCCGGGGCCCGGCGGTCCCCGAGGGCCGCCGGTATAATCGGCCTACACAGACGATTACCAGGGGAGAGGTGCTGACGCTGGACACGCCCAAGCGCGCGCTGCTGCTGGAGAACATTCACCCGGATGCCGTGGCCCGCCTGACGGGAGCCGGCTTCGAGGTGCAGACCATGTCTCGCGCCCTTGGTGAGGAAGCCCTCATCGAGGCGCTGCCAGGCAACAGTCTTCTCGGCATCAGGTCGCAGACTCAAATCACCGAGCGGGTGCTGGCGTCCGCCCCTGAGCTTCTGGCGGTCGGCGCGTTCTGCATCGGCACCAACCAGGTCGATCTCAGCGCCGCCGCCTCGCGCGGCGTGCCGGTGTTTAACGCGCCGTTCTCCAACACGCGCAGCGTCGTCGAGCTCGTCATCGCCGAGATCATCTCCCTGGCCAGGCGGCTGCCGGAGAAGAACCTCGGCATGCACAACGGCGTCTGGGACAAGTCCGCGACCGGCGCGCACGAGGTGCGCGGCCGCACGCTCGGCATCGTCGGGTACGGCAACATCGGCACCCAGCTGTCGGTGATCGCCGAGGCGCTCGGCATGACCGTGTACTTCTACGACGTGGCCGACAAGCTCGCCATCGGCAACGCGCGGCGCTGCTCGACCCTCCAGGAGCTGCTGGAGAGCGCCGAGACCGTGACGCTGCACGTGGACGGGCGCTCGGGCAACCGCGGGTTCTTCGGTGACGAAGAGTTCTCGATGATGCGGCCGCGGTCGCTGTTCCTGAACCTCTCGCGGGGCTTCGTGGTGGACCACGTGGCGCTGCGGCGGCAGATCGAGGCCGGCCACATCGCGGGCGCCGCGATCGACGTGTTCCCCGCCGAGCCCAAGGGCCGCGGCGACGAGTTCGTCTCCGAGCTGCGCGGCCTGCCGAACGTGATCCTCACCCCGCACGTCGGCGGCTCGACGGAGGAAGCACAGCAGGACATCGGCGAGTTCGTGTCCGGCAAGCTGATCGACTACGCGACCGCGGGCGCCACCTCGATGTCGGTGAACTACCCCGGCGTGGCGCTGCCCGCCGTGCCCGACACGTACCGCCTCGTCCACCTGCACAAGAACGTCCCGGGCGTCCTGGCCTCGATCAACCGCGTGCTCGCCGAGCACGGCGTGAACGTCGAGGGCCAGCTGCTGCGCACCCGGGACGAACTTGGCTACGTGATCACGGACATCGGCTCGTCCTGCAGCGAAGAGGTCCTCGACGAACTCCGCGCGATGGACGTCACGATCCGCCTGCGGACCATCGAATCCGCGTAACCGGCCGAATCCGCGTAACCGGCCTAATTCGCCTAACCGGCCTAATCCGCCTAAGCGACCGCATCCACCGCACCGGCAACCGGCGCAGCGAGCTCAAAAGCGCTTGTGGGCTCGCTGCGCCCGCTAGGCACATGGCCGTGCGGGCGAAGTGGATGTGACATCGCCTGCCTTCCTAGAGCGGTCGATGCGTCATTCACCGCCTTAGATGGCGGTCAACGTGACATCGAGCCCAATAGGTAGGCGGCTGATGTGACATCGAGCCCAATAGGTAGGCGGCTGATGTGACATCGAGGCCAGTAGGTAGGCGGCCGATGTGACATCGAGCCCAGTAGGGTAGGCGGTCAACGTGACATCGAGTCCCCCGGCTTGCGGAGGGGGCGTCCACGGCGGGGACGCGGAGGGTTAGACCTTGGCCGTTATCAGCGCGGCCAGCAAGAGGGTGATGGCCGCCCCGGCGATGTGGAAAATGAGCACCCGGGGAGAAAAGGCAAGCGCGTCGGTGTCGCCGCGCTTGGCGGCGCGGCCGTTGGTGAGGGCCCAGGAGATGCCGGCCGCGATCGCGCCGAGCATCACGCCGAATCCGATCACGCCGAAGATGTCGTCGCGGACCAGCGTGTACGCGACCCAGAAGCCGAAGCCCGTGACCGCCAGTGCCGGGTGAGTGAACTCCGCGAGCGCGCGTAGGCCGGGCATGGGTTCGTCCTTCGCCTCCCGCAGGGACGGCGGGTCGAACCGGTCCTGCGGCCGGGCCGGGGGCCGCACGACGCGAGCGGCGGCCGGCGCACCGCCCACCGCGGACGCGCCCGCCGTTACCGAGTCACGGGCGTCATCCAGGGTCTCCGGATCGCGGGTGACACGGGTGCTCGTGATGAGCAGATAGACGCCGAGAGCCACCGTGAGCGTCCACAGCACGAGAGCGGCGATAGCCACGCGTGCACTCCTCTCTTTCTGGGTCGAATCTACCCGTACCAGTCCTGACCTGGGACGACGACCCGCCGACGATGGCGGATATCCCAGATAGCGGGCGTATACCGCCATAGAATCCTGCCGCCATAGCTTGTGAGCAACGGGGGCAGGATGCGTACTTACGCAAGGATCCTATCGGCGGCGACGCCGGCTCTTCTGGTGGCCGGCACTGTCATGCTCGGCAACGGCACGGCGGCCGCCGCTACGCCTGGCGCAAAGGCGGGCATCAAGGCAGGCGCGAAGGCGCCGGCCAAATCCGGGGCCAGTGCCACGGTCACGCCGGTGAGCAGCGCGCGCGTGCCGGTCATCGTTTTCCTGAAGAGTGCGGGGAATTCGGGCAGTGACCTGCGACGTGATGGGGAAAGATTCACCGCGGAGCGGGCGCCATTCCTGAGTGCCGCACGCCAGGCCGGCGCCACCGGCATCAAGACCTACCGCCTCGTCGACGCGTTCGCCGCGACCATGCCGCAGGGCGAGGTGAGCAAGCTCGCGGGCAGTCCGGGAGTCGCCGAGGTGATTCCGGACACACCGATCACCGGGCCGGACCCGGCACCCGCGACCCTCTCGTCCGGTGTCCCGGCGACCACGCCGGCACACAGCATCCCGGCGCTCAAGACCCCCCCGCGGAAAACAGCGCCGCGGAAGACAGCGCCCGCCAAGACAGCGCCCGCCAAGATCCCGGCGGCCAAGGTCCCGGGCCGGAAGCCGCCCATCGTCACCAGGGCGCGGGAGACAACCGACACCCTCTCGCGCCGGCCGGTCATGAAGCCGGCGGCGACCCCGGGCCGCGGCAAGCCAGGCCCGACCGTTGGCCGGCCGGCCGTACAGCCCCCGAACGTCACCCCGGGGGACAAAACGCCAGCCCCCGCGACCACGCCCGACAAGACACCGGCCCCTAAGACCGCCCCCGGCCAGACCGCGCCCAAGACACCGGGCGTGACTCCGTCGACGGCGCCGACGGCCGTTCCCGGGGCGTGCGCCAAGACGCCGCAGCTCGAGCCGGAGGGGCTGTCGCTGACCGGGACGGCCTCCGGCGACCCGTCGCAGGAGACCGCCCGCAAGCTCGGCTACACCGGCTCCGGCGTGACGGTGGCGTTCCTCGCCGACGGCATCGACACGGGCAATGTCAACCTCATCCGCGACGGGCGGTCGGTCGTCACCGACTACGAGGACTTCAGCGGCGAAGGGATCAGCGCGCCGACTTCCGGCGCGGCGGCGTTCCAGGACGCCAACGCGATCGCAGGCCAGGGTCAGGCCACGTACAACGCACAGGGCTTCAGCGCGCTGTCGCCGAACACGGCGTGCGAGCTGCGGATCGAGGGCGCGGCGCCCGGCGCGAACCTCGTCGCGCTCAAGGTCTTCGGCGCCGATAACGTCACCACGACGTCCGACTACCTGCAGGCCATCGACTACGCGGTCAGCACCGATCATGTGAACGTCATCGACGAGTCGTTCGGCACGAACCCGTTCCCGGACCCGGCCTCGCTCGACGCGGTGCAGCAGTTCAACGACGCGGCGACCGACGAGGGGACCACGGTCGTGGTCGCGAGCGGTGACGCCGGGCCGCTGAACACGATCGGCGCGCCGGCCACCGACCCGGGCGTGATCTCGGTGGGCGCGACGACCGACTTCCGGTTCTACGCGCAGACCGGGTACGCGGCCGCGGACGAGTTCGCCACGCACGGCTGGCTGAACAACAACATCAGCTCCGACAGTTCCGGCGGCTTCACCGAGCCCGGCGGCACGGTCGACATGGTCGCGCCCGGCGATCTCAGCTTCGCCTCGTGCACGGCGGACATGAACGTCTACTCCGGCTGCGTGAACTTCCTGGGCAAGCCCTCGGACATCGAGGAGAGCGGCGGCACGGGCGAGTCCGCGGCCGAGGTGGCGGGCGCGGCCGCGCTCGTCATCCAGGCGTTCCAGAAGGCGCATCACACCGCGCCGACGCCGGCCGTCGTCAAGCAGATCCTCGCCTCCACGGCGACGGATCTCGGGTCGCCCGCGACGGAGCAGGGCTCAGGGATGCTGAACAGCCTCAAGGCGGTCGAGCTGGCGTCCTGGACGCCGAACGGCGATCCGGTCGGCAATACCCTGCGCGTGTCGTCGTCCCAGCTCAACGGGGTCGCGGTGGCCGGGACGAAGGAATCGTGGCCGGTGACGGTCACCAACACGGGGACGACGCAGCAGTCGGTGTCGCTGACCGGCCGGACGTCCGCGGCCGCGCAGGTCATCAAGACCGGCAGCGTGACGCTCAACGACACGTCGAGCGGGCATTTCACCAGCTGGACGGGCGCGGCGGGCAACTACGGGACGATCACGTTCACGGTCCCGGCGAACGCGGCGCGCCTGGACGCGTCGATCACGTGGCCGGCGACGATGGAGGCGGACGACAACCCGAACGCCCCCGTGCGGCTCATCCTCGTCAGCCCGTCCGGCCAGCTGGCGGGGGACTCGCTGCCGCAGGGGACCGGCGGCTACGGCGGCGCGGAGGTCGCCCATCCCACCGCCGGGACGTGGACGGCCGTGATCCTCAGCGACAGCGGCACGGCGGGCGGCACGACGGGGACGGTCCAGTTCGGCGCGTCGGTGTCGGGCGACACGTCCTTCGGCACGGTCAGCCCGTCGACGCTGACCCTCGCCCCCGGCGCCTCGGGCACGTTCACTTTCGCAACCACTATCCCGCACGTCGCAGGCGACTCCTCCGGGTCCGTCGTGCTCGGCTCGGCGGCGGGAAACACGTCGATCCCGGTCACCTTGCGCGGCACGGTGCCGGTGTCCGGCACCAGCGGGACGTTCAGCGGGGACCTCACCGGCGGCGTGCTCGCCGGGCAGGCGGGCCTCGAGCCGGGCGGCGGCCAGACGGCGGCGTATGAGTTCACGGTGCCGTCGGGGGCCAAGAGCGTCGACGCGGACGTCACGCTGGCCAGTGCACCGGCCGTGCCGGTGACGTCTTATCTGGTCGCGCCGGACGGGCAGACGATGGGCTACGGCGACAACGACCTGACCACGGGCTTCACCGGCGGGCAGGTCCCCGTCGAGAGCGTCCGGCGGCAGCTGAGCGCCTACGCGGCCGACCCGGTGGCGGGGACCTGGACGCTCGTCGTCGGCTTCGCGTCGCCGGTGGCGGGCGGGGAGCCGTCCGACTCGTTCACCGGCCGCGTCCAGCTGAATTCCACCGCGGCGGCCCGCGGGGGGCTGCCGTTGTCGGCGGCCACGGTGCTGACCCACGGCAAGTCCTACACGTACCCGATCAAGATCACGAACACCGGCGCGGCGCCCGAGGACGTGTTCCTCGACGCCCGGCTCGGCGCTCAGGCCACCTACACGCTGGAGCCGCAGGACACCGTGAGCGGCGTCGCGCTCCCGCTGGCGGCGAACGCGGAGCCGCCGGAGTGGATCGTGCCGACGCTGACCCAGAGCGTCACCGCGGGCGCCTCGTCGGCGGTCCCGGTGACGTTCGGCTTCGGGCCCTACTCCGACGATCCGGAGTCCGCGAGCGGCACCGGGCCGGCGATCACCGCGTCCTACCCGCCGGCCACGCTGCCGACGACGGTCACGCCGGGGCTGTGGGACGCGCTCCCGTCCGAGGCCGGGCCGTACCCGGTGGGCGGCGCGCCATCCGCGAAGGCGACCATGTCCATGACCGCCGAGACGCAGGAGTTCGACACCGCGGTGACCTCGAAAGTGGGCGACTTCTGGACGTTCGCGGTCGAGCCGCTCGCGTCGTCGACCTCGTACAACCTGTTCGTCATCAACCCCGGTCAGACGCGCACGATCGACGCGACGATCCGCCCGGACGCCGTGCCGGGATCGGTGGTCAGCGGCACGCTGTACGTGGACGATTTCGAGGACGCGCCGTCATTCCTGGCCGGCAGCCAGCTCGCGGCACTGCCCTACACATACAAAACGGGCTGACGGGGGCGGCGCCTCCAGCACTGTCGGCGCCGCTCCGTCAGCCCGTCGTCAGGCTGGCCGTTCCCCGGCTGCGTCAGGCGCCCGCCAGGAGCGAGGACACCACGGACTGCTCGGTGTGGTACCGCTCGCCCGCGGCGATCAGCGCCGAGAACAGGCGGAAGTCCTTGCCCGCTTCCGGGTGCCACTGGACGCCGACGATGAAGTCGTCGGGCGAGACCGACTCGACGGCCTCGATGATCCCGTCGTCCGCCCAGGCGACCGCGACCAGGCCGTCGCCGACCTTGTCGGCGGCCTGGTGGTGGTGGGTCGGGACCTCGAAGTACTCGCCGCCGTCGGGCAGGATCGACAGGACGGTCGTGCCCGCGGTGACGCGCACCCGGTGGGTGCCGAAGCCCTTGGTGTCGCCGCTGTGCCCGTCGTGCCGGACGATGTCGGGAATGTGCTGGTGCAGCGTCCCGCCGCACGCCACGTTGAGCATCTGCATGCCGCGGCAGATACCGAGCAGCGGAACATGCAGCTTGAGCGCCGCTTCCGCGATCGCCAGCTCCCAGACGTCGCGGTCCGGTGCGTTGACCTCGGTCTTCGGGTGCGCGGGTGCGCCGTAGATCGCCGGGTCGATGTCGCTGCCGCCGGCGATGATCACGCCGTCGAGCCTGCTGACGATGTTCTCGGCTTCCGCCGTCGCCACCGCGGCGTCCCCGTTCGGCGGGAGCAGAACCGCGCTGCCTCCCTGGTTCCTGATGGACGTGACGTACGTCCAGGGCAGCAGGGCGCCCTCCTCCGACCAGCCACGCCAGTCGGCGCTGGTGTGATAGGTGGTTATGCCAATTGTGGGCGTCATTTGTCCCCTTTTGTGGCTTTTAATGGCCTTTATGGTAATAGGGAGCATTTATCCGCCTTCGCGCCCCGTGTTCCATTAGTTAAATGGGGGAGGCGGCGAGCTGCCAGAAATAGAGGTTACTAGCGACCCATCGACGAATGCGGCCGTTCCCCGATACTGCTGTGCGTAATTTCCCGAGGCCTGGTGCTCACTCTGCGCCGGCCCCGCGCCGGCTAGCGTGCCTTGAGACCGCCGGGCGGGAGGGGCGGCGCGGCGAGCGGGTCGCCGGGATAGCCGCGCACGGTCCCGAACCGGCGGCCGGCTATCCAGTCATCGCGCGCCTCCGTGATCTCCGCGGCGGTCCGGGCCACGAAGTTCCACCACATGATGAGCTTCTCGCCGAGCGGCACGCCGCCGACCACGAAGAACCGTGACGGGCCGCCGGCCGACAGCGTGATCGAGGGGACGCCGACGGGCAGGTGCGCGATCTGCCCCGGCTCGATGCGCGCGGGCGTCACGGTCGCGGAACAGGCCACGGTCGCCGGGCCGTCGGCGGCCAGCACGCCGTACTCGAAGCCCTCGCTGGCCGGGAGCGTGATCTCGCCGGGCTCGTTCAGCCGGACCTCGAGCCCGACCAGGGGCGTGTGCATCTTGGCGGGGGAGCGCTCGCCGCCGTGCTCACCCGCGACCACGGTGATCGTGGCCGGGCCGACGGTGCGGACGGGCAGGTCGCCGTAGTGCGCGAACTCCGGGTCGGCGTGCTGGCGGGCCGCCGGGAGCGCGATCCAGAGCTGGACGCCGTGCAGCGCGGGCGGGCGGTCCGCCGGCGACTCCTCGGAGTGGGCGATGCCACGCCCGGACGTCATCAGGTTGAGCTCGCCCGGCCTGATGAGCTGATCGTTGCCGAGGCTGTCGCGGTGCCGCACTAGGCCGTCGAACAGCCAGCTCGCGGTCTGCAGGCCGATGTGCGGGTGCGGCGGCACTTGCATGCCCGCGCCCGCGGACGTGTCGTCGGGGCCGTAGTGGTCGAGGAAGCACCACCCGCCGATCGCGCGCAGCGCACGCTGCGGAAGCAGGCGGCGTACTTCGGTGCCGTCGCCGATGGCGGCCTTGCGGGCTTCGAGAACGTCGACCGCGCGGACCACGGTGGCACGCAATGACGACGCGTTGGGTGCCGGATCCAGGTTGCTCACGCTGTCCATAATGCCAGGTCAGTGGAGGCGAGCGGCCGGAACGCCGACTGCCGTGCAGACCGGGTCGGGCCGCGCGGGTTACGATCACAGGGTGGTGCGCAGGGTCAGGAGCGTACGCACGATCAGCAGGCGCCGCGCTCTCGCTCTGCTGGGCGGCGGCGCGGTTCTCGGGGCCGGGGCGGCGTTCCTGGCGCGCAAACGGGCGCCGGAACGGGTGGCGTGGACCGCCGAGGGAACCGCGGCCCGGGCGGGTCCGAGTCCTAGATACCGGTTGAGCGGCACCGGTTACGCGCCGGACGGCGCGGCCGGGCGGACCGCGGCCTACCCGCTGTCGGCGGTGCGACTGCTGGACAGCCCGTTCCGGGCGAACCAGGGCCGGAACTCGAACTACCTGCTGTTTCTCGATCCTGACCGGCTGCTGCACACGTTCAGGCTCAACTACGGGCAGGCATCCGCCGCGTCCCCGTGCGGCGGGTGGGAGTCGCCGGATTCGCAGGTGCGCGGCCACACGACCGGGCACCTGCTGTCCGGTCTGGCGCTGACGTACGCGAACACGGGGTCGGCGGACGCCCGTGCGGCGGGGGAGTACCTGGTCACGGAACTGGCGAAGCTCCAGTCGCTGGCGCCGTCGGCCGGGTACGCGCCGGGGTACCTGTCGGCCTTCCCGGAGTACTTCTTCGACTGGCTGGAGGAGGGCCACCCGGTCTGGTCGCCGTACTACATGATCCACAAGTACCTGGCGGGGATGATCGACCAGTACCAGCTGGCCGGGGTCGGGCAGGCGCTGGACGTGGCGACGCGGCTGGCGGACTGGGTGGACGCGCGGACGGCCCGGCTGTCGCATGCGCACATGCAGCGCGTGCTGGAGACGGAGTTCGGCGGGCTGCCGGAGGCGCTGGTCAACCTGTACTCGATCACCGGCCAGGAACGGTACCTGGCGGTCGCGCAGCGGTTCTACCATGCCGCGTTCCTGGACCCACTCGCGGCCGGGACGGACGACCTCCCCGGCCAGCAGTGCAACGTGAGCATCCCGAAGGTGATCGCGTCCCTGCGAATGTGGGAAGCGACCGGCGAGTCGAAATACCACGACATAGCGTCTAATTTCTGGCAATTCGCGGCGAACCATCACTCGTATGTCATCGGCGGGCAGGGCAACCACGAGCACTGGGGGCCGCCCGACACGGTGGCGGGCACGCTGTCGAACTACAACTGCGAGGGCTGCGCCACCTACAACATGCTCAAGCTGACGCGGCTGCTGCATTTCCACGACCTCGGCCGGACGGACCTGATCGACTACTACGAGCGCGGCCTGTTCAATCACCTGCTCGGCACCCAGGACCCGGATTCCCCGCACGGCTTCGTCTGCTATTACACGGGGCTGTCGGCCGGGGCGTTCAAGCAGCAGCCGCTGAACTACTTCCCGCGGGGCGACCCGGACGTCTACTCGACCGACTACGACGACTTCGCCTGCGACAACGCGACGGGCCTGGAGACGCAGGCGAAGTTCGCCGACACGATCTACGCACGCGACGCCAGTGGCGTATACGTCAACCTGTTCATCCCGTCCGAGGTCCGCTGCGCGGACGAGGGCATCACGCTCCGCCAGTCGACCGGCTTCCCGGACGACCCGGCGACGCGCCTGACGGTGGTGAGCGGCTCGGCCCCGATGGTCATCCGCGTCCGGGTGCCGTCCTGGACGACGGGCGCGCCGACGGTCGTCCTGAACGGCGAGCGGCTGGAAAACTGCGTGATCCCCGGCGGATCGGGATCGGGATCGGGATCGGCGGGTGGCTGGGTGGCCGTCAGCCGTCAGTGGGCACCCGGCGACTGGCTCGAGGTCACGCTGCCGATGAGCGTGACGTTCAGCCCGGCCCCCGACGACCCGGGCGTGCAGGCGGTGACGTACGGCCCGGTGGTGCTCAGCGGCCTGGGGCAGGAAGAAAGCGCGAACCTGCCCGCTCTCGACGTGAGTTCGGTCCGTCGCACGGCCGCCGCCCCCATGACCTTCGCCGCGACGGCTGACGACCAGTCGGTCACGCTAATCCCGGTCGCCCGCGCCCAGCACGAGCATTTCACGGTCTACTGGCAAACCGCGTAGCGGACCTTCCATGGGTCGTTTCTGCCACGATCCCCCTCGCGACCCCGATACCGCCCGCCAACCCCACTCACGCGCCCGATATATCACCCTGTATCCGGCATGCAACGACCCTTGATGCGCCCCGGGGCCCGTCGGAGATTTACTGGTGGTCGTCCGGTTCGGTGCGTGACTCCGGCGACAGGATGTGTCGGCGACCGCCTCCCGGGCCGGACGCGCGCGGCGCCGCCGGAAGGCGGCCGATGCGTCATCCGCTTCCTTCCTATGGCCGTCGATGCGTCATCCACTTCCTTCCTATGGCCGTCGATGCGTCATCCACCCGCAAAGACGGGCGCTGACGCGACATCCAGCGCCATAGGAAGGCAGGCAACGTGACACCGAGTTCCGCCACCGCCCGGCACGCACCCCCGATGCACCGTTCGCCTGATCACCGACGGCCCGCGACACGCCCGAAACAACCAACCAAATAATCGACGAGCCCATAATGGCACTTTCGGCTCTGGTACACATAACGTGAAAATAACGACAGACGTCGCCACAGAGTTCGCGCTCCGGGATTGGTGCGGATGCGCCATCGCACCAGCTCTATTGGATCTCCTGCGCCATCGAGCCAAGCTCGGCGCGCCAAATCGGGCCTCGGGGCGCCTTTTGACCCATGATTTTGGTGCCGTGCCGTGCCGTGCCGTGCCGTGCCGTGCCGTGCACCCCGTCACCGTCACCACGGGCGGCGGCGGACTTCCGCGATCCGCAGGGCCGGGCCGCTCACCGACTGCGCGCTCTCGCTCAGGTGGTGCAAGTGCTCCTGAACCCACAGCAGGTGGGGATGTCCCAGGAAGGCCGCGGACTTCGCGGCCGGCGTGCCGGGGCGTGGCACCGCCCCGCCGATCACGGGCGGCGCGGGTACCGGCTCCAGTTCCCCTGAACGTCCCGGCCGCTCCACCTCGTTCGCCACCCGCGCGTAGAAGTCCGCCAGCCCGGACGTCATCGTCCGGAGCGTCACGCACGCCGGCGACCCCGCGTACTCATCGGAACCCGGCAGCGGCAGGCAGGGCAGCTCCAGCCTGGGCTTGACGGCCACGCCCGTGGCCAGCCCGGTCCCGGTCACCCCGTCTTCAGCCATCACGTTCCCGCTTTCCCCGTCCCGTCCCGCTCCCGTGCCCCCCTCGCCGGCGTCGCCGAGGGTTGCCTGCGTGGCGGTCGCACCGGCCGCCACCTGCGGCTGGCGCAGGCCGGCGAGCGTGCTGGCGGTCAGCCGCAGTCGCGTCACCGCCGTTACGAGGGCCCAGAGGTCCTCCTTGGCGGCGCGCTTGCTGCCCTGCTCGGCGAGGAAGCCGCGCAGGGCGTCGTCCAGGCGTATCCCGGCGCTTACCGCCGTCGCCGCGGCGGCCGGTGGCACGAGCAGTTCGCTCAGCGCCCAGTCGACCGCCTGGAGCAGGAACGCCGCCCCGCTGCGGAATGCGTCCGCCAGGTCGTCGGCGACGACGGTCGAGGCGCCGCGAGGCCAGAACACGATGCCCACGAGCAGGCTGACCCCGCAACCGATGGCGACATCCTCGACGCGGAGCAGGCCGACCTGCCAGCCGACGGGGGACAGCAGGTTGAACAGGACCACGATCGTCACGGTGAACGCGGCCTGCCCGACCAGGAACGGCGTCGTGCCCGGCGCGTACGCCGCGATCAGGATCGCGATCGGCAGCGCGATCCACAGCGACGTCGGCACGGTGCCGATCGCCAGCAGCAGCGCGGCGCCCACCGCGAAGCCGACGACCGTCCCGGCCAGCGCCCGCCACACCGTGGCGCCGGTCGCGGTCGCGTTGGTCCGCAGCACCGACAAGGTGCCGAGCACCACCCAGAACCCGTGCTGCACGCCGGAAACGTCCGCGACGGCCACGGCCGCCGCCAGCGCGAGGGCGCCCCGCAGGCTGGTGACGAACCACACCGAGCGGACACTGGCGTGCCGCAGCACCGCCGATCCCGCCCCGGTGAGCGAGAGGGGGACAGCGGGCAGGAACCAGCGTTCGCTCGGGGAAATGGGACGTGCCGGGGGAAGGCCATTCCAGGCCCGGCGGTCGGCCGCGATGACCTCGGGGCTGGCACGGCCCGCCGCGATGAGCGCGTCGGCGGCGGCGCCGCGGGCGGAGACGGCGATCGCCTGCGCGTGCACGGCCTGTGCCGCCGCGATCCGGGCATCCGGTTCGCCCGCGCGGCCGCTCAAGTCCCGCAGGTGCCCCGCGGACCGGGCGCGCGCCGCCTCCAGCCCGTCGAAATCCGGCGCCGCGTCCTGGCCGGACAGCAGCGCCTTGACATCGGCGAAGATGCCAGCCGCGGCGCGCAGTAGCGTACGGTCGGCGGGACACGCCTGGGTCATGTCGATGTGGCCGTCGAACGCGTCGCCGACCTGGGCGGACGCCCAGTCCAGCAGCTGGACGTCGCTGGCCAGGGCCCGGTCCGCGTTCGCCAGCCCGGTGGGCCGGTACGTCGTGGCGGTGAAGGCGGCGCGCAGCCGTTCCCGCGCGCCGCGCATGGTCTCCGGGGCCGTGGTCTGGCCGTCCGCCGCCGCTCCGATGCGGCCGGCGAGTTCACCGGCCAGTGCCGCGGTGGCCGCGCGGAGGCGGTCGCCCTGCGTGCGCGGGGAGAGCAGCATAACCGCCAGCGTGCCTGCGGCGGAGGCGAGCAGCCAGCCTTCGAGACGGCTCGGGATCGTGCCCACGCCGCCCGCCGAGGCGACCGGGAGCACGTAGGCGAACAGGAGGGCCGTGGTGCCGGACGCGGCGTTCGGCCCGATGATCCCGGAGAAGAAGATCGCGAACACGACCGGGATAGTGACGAGCGCGGCGATCCACGCGGCGCTGCTCGCCAGCGTGCCGATGACGACCACCACGCAGCCGGCGACCGCCAGGCCCGTGTGGGCGGTCAGCTTGTCCTTCCTGGTGCCGCCGAATCCCGCGATCACCAGCGTGGCGAACCCGCCGAACGTCGCGAACAGCGCCATCTGCGGGTCCTGCACGACTTTGTCGGTGATGGCGACGAGCGAGGGGATGACCACCGTCGCCCGGACGGCGCGCATCGCGGCGGGCACGGACCACAGGCCGCGCCACCAAGGCCTTTTCATTGGGCGATTGTAAGCAGCGTCACGTTACGGGCAGAAGGCCTGCGGGGAATCGGCCGCGAGAACGCCGGCGTCAGCGTGGCTTGTTGGTCCCCTCGTACAGGGCGGTGCCAGGGAAGTCCAGCACGACGGTCAGGCCGCCGCCAGGGGTCTCCGCCAGGCGGGCGGTGCCGCCGTTGGACGTGACGATGCGGTGCACGATCGCGAGGCCGAGGCCCGTTCCGTCCTTGTTCCCTGATACGAACCGCAGGAACGCGCGGGACCGGTCCTCCGGTGACATGCCCGGGCCGTTGTCGGCGACGGTGAGCGTGGTGCCGTGCCCCGAGGCGGCTAGCGAGACCGTGACGGTGCCGTCCTCGTGCACGGCGTCGATCGCGTTGGCCAGCAGGTTGTCGAGGATCTGCTCGAGGTGGCCGACCCCGAGGGCGACCATGGCGCTGCTCGCGTTGTCGTCGAACTGGGTGAGCAGCTTGACGCCGTGGCCGTCGGCCACCGGCTGCCAGGCGGCCACGCGCTCGGCGATCGCGGGCATCAGGTTGATGTTCACCACCTGCTCGGACACGCTCTCGGCGCGCGCGACCGCGAGCAGCCCGTCGACCAGCCGGGAGAGCCGGACGATCTCCTCCTGGGCGCCGGCCAGGTCGGCGGCGGCGTCCGGCCCGGAATCGGCGGCCAGCAGGTCGATCCGGAGGCGCAGTGCGGCCAGCGGGGTGCGCAGCTGGTGGGCGACGTCGGCGAGCATGACCCGGTGGCCGTGGACCAGGGTCTCCAGCCGTCCGGCCATCATGTTGAAGGTCGCCGCCATCCGGCGCAGTTCCGGCGGCCCGATGCCGGTCGCCGCGCGGACCGCGAGGTCCCCGTCGGCGAGCTGGCGCGCGGCCGTGTCCATCCTGGACAGGGGCTTGTTGACCCAGCGGGCGAACGTGACGGCGATCAGCGCCGCGGCGATCTCGGCCCCGCCCGCGAGCAGCGCGACGTACAGCCACAGGTCGGTGACGGCCTGGTTGAGCGAGTCCACCGGCCGCTCGAGCACGACGGTCCCGATCGTGGTGCCCTTGAAGTGATCGTTGTCCCAGATGGGCTCGACCACGATCACCCGGTCCTTGGTCATCTCGCTGATCTGGCTGCCGGACGCGTTGGCTTCCGCGGTGAGCGCGCTGTACTTGTCGTGCGGGACGCCGATCTCGGCGACCGGCCGGCCGTTGGAGTCGAGGACCAGCACCTCGTCGCCCTGCTTGGCGGCGTTGTGCACCGCGCCAGTCAGCGCCCGCGAGGAGGGGTTGGCGAACCTGTCCGCGGCGATCACCGAGATAGAGTGCGCGGTCGCCTCGGCCGAGTTGACGAACGAATCACGCTCGTGGGCCACCGCCTGCAGCCCGAGCGGGAAGACCGCGGCCGCCAGGACAACGGTGGTCAGCGCGAGCAGCGCGAGCAGGATCCGGTGGGTCACGTGTCGGCGAGCCGGAATCCGTGGCCGTAGACGGTCTCGATCAGCGACGAGACGCCGAGCTTACGGCGCAGCGCCGCCATGTGGACGTCGAGGACCTTGGTCGGACCGTACCAGTGCTCGTCCCAGGCGCGCTCCACGATCTCCTGGCGGCTGACGAGCCGGCCGGGATCGGCCGCCAGGCACTCCAGGATCGCGAACTCCTTCGGCGTGAGGGAGACCGGGGCGCCGTGGACGGTGACCTTGCGCGTGCGCAGGTCGACCGTGAGCGGGCCGTGCCGGAGCATCTCGCCGGAGGCGGCGCGCTGGCCGCGCCTGAGCACGGCGCGGATGCGCGCGAGCAGTTCGGCGAGGCCGAAGGGCTTGACGAGATAGTCGTCGGCGCCCTCGTCGAGGGCCAGCACGCGGTCGGACTCCTCGCCGCGCGCGGTGACGACGATGATCGCCGAGTCGGACGCCTGGCGGAGCTGGCGGCAGACGTCGACACCGTCGATGTCGGGCAGCCCGAGATCGAGCAGCACAACGTCGGCGGGCGGGCGGCGCAGCGCCTCGGCGCCCATGGGCACGCTGTCGGCGTTGTAGCCGGCGCGTTCCAGGCCACGCACCAGTTGCGTGGCAATCCCCGGGTCGTCTTCGACGACAAGGACAGACACCTGTGCAGAACTCACACCTACAAATTAAGCCGACCAGACTAGCTGACGGAAATCGGCAGGATTTCTTAACTATTCCTTAGTAATTTTCCCTTTTCTCCAGGTAGCCCCGCCTCCGGCCCCGCTGCTCGAAAACCCCTCCCGCTCAGCCCAAATGCGCAAACGAGCCGGTCATATCGTGCTCAAATACGCATTTGGACATGCTTACATGCGTGTTTAAACACGCGAACGAGCACGTTACGGCGCGTGCGTAAGCGGGCCAGGGTTGCCGGTGCAACTGACATGACGCATGGTTTGAAGATGACTATCGACTGGGCGGGGCTGCGGGCCGCCGCCGCCGACGCGGCCAGCCGCGCATACGCGCCGTACTCCCGGCTGCGGGTCGGCGCGGCCGGGCTGGCCGGCGACGGGCGCGTGGTCACGGGCTGCAACGTGGAGAACGCGTCGTACGGGCTCACGCTGTGCGCCGAGTGCGGCCTTGTCTCCGCGCTCCACGCCAGCGCGCCGGCCCAGCACACCGCCGGGCCCCCTGCCCAGCCCACTCCCGCACGCACGGCCGGAGAGGTGCCCGCGCTCGTGGCGGTCGCCGTCGTGGCCGGGGACGGCCAGGCGCTGCTGCCGTGCGGGCGGTGCCGGCAGCTGCTGTTCGAGGCGGGCGGGGCGTCGCTGCTGGTCGACACGGCGGAGGGACCGGTGCCGCTGACCGAGCTGCTGCCCGCCGCCTTCGGCCCCGCCGACGTCGCCGCGCGCCGGGAGGAGTGACCGGCGGCATTCGCAGAAATCAGGAGGTCATTAGATGAGCCTGACGCACGAGCAGATCCGCGCGGTGCCGAAGGTGCTGCTGCACGATCACCTGGACGGCGGGCTGCGCCCGTCGACCGTGATCGAGCTGGCGCGGGAGAACGGGTACGACGGGCTGCCCACCCATGACCCCGGCGAGCTGACCAAGGCGCTCACCGCCGGGGCGCACCGCGGGCACCTGAACCTGTACCTGGATGCCTTCCGGCACACGGTCGGGGTGATGCAGACGCCCGAGTCGCTGGAGCGGGTGGCCGCGGAGTGCGCGGCGGACCTGGCGGACGACGGCGTCGTGTACGCGGAGGTGCGCTTCGCGCCGGAATTGCACACCGAGCGCGGGCTGTCCCTCGACGAGGTGGTGGAAGCCGTGCTCGCCGGGTTCCGCGCGGGCAGCGCTCACCAGCCGATCCGCGTGTACGCGCTGCTCACCGCGATGCGCACCGCCGCGCGGTCGCAGGAGATCGCCGAGCTCGCGGTGCGTTTCCGTGACAAGGGCGTGGTCGGGTTCGACATCGCCGGCGCGGAGGCGGGCTCGCCGCCGAGCAGGCACCTGGACGCCTTCGGCTACATCCACCGGGAGAACTTCCACACCACGATCCACGCGGGCGAGGGCTTCGGGCTGCCGTCGATCTGGGAGGCCGTGCAGTACTGCGGCGCGGAGCGGCTCGGGCACGGGGTGCGGATCGTCGACGACATCTCGGTGGGCGCGGCGGGGGAGGTGCGGCTCGGCCGGCTCGCCTCCTACATCCGGGACCAGCGGATTCCGCTCGAGCTGTGCCCGACGTCAAATGTGCAGACCGGGGCCGCGCCCTCCATCGCGGCCCACCCGATCCGTCTGCTACGGCAGCTTCAGTTCCGCGTGACTGTCAACACGGACAACCGGCTGATGAGTCAGGTAACGCTGAGTTCGGAGTTCTCCCGTCTGGTGGCCGAGTTCGGATATGGCTGGGGCGATATCGAGTGGCTCACGATCAACGCCATGAAGAGCGCCTTCGCGGGATTCGACGAGCGCCTGCGGCTGATCAACACCGTGATCAAGCCCGGTTTCGCGACCGCCCGGGCGATGAGCGACGCGTTCGTGGCCGCGGACCTGCTCACCGGGTCTTCACATAGCGAGTGACGGCGGCCGCCACGCACGGCGCCAGCACCACCACCACGAGCAGGACCAGCGGCAGGCTCTTATGCTGCGAGCTCGGCGTCGGAGGCACCAGGTTCCCCCGTGCGACGAAGGACACGGGCGCCGTGCGGGCGGCTTGCCGCCTGACCGGGGGACGCGGGGCGACCGAAGGAGGCGGCGGGCTGTCACTCGGTGACGCGGGCGGTGGCAGAACCGCCACGGTCTTCGGCGCCGGAGGCGTGGGCGCCTTGGCCCGCGCCAGGATCCTGGTCGCGGCCGGCGATGGCGACGGTGACGGCCGGGTCGGGCACCAGCGGCCCGGCCCGGACGCGAGCAGCAGCGGCCACGCGACCACGAGCACAGCCGTCGGCGCGAGTGCCCGCCGTCCCGGCACCCGCTTCACCACGCCCCTCACTGCGTGCCCGCCTGGGCGCCGATCTGGGTGGCCACCGCCGAGATCGGCTGCGGGCTCGTGGCTAGCGGCCCGGTGAACGGGTTGTCCAGCTGGAACACCACCACGACGCCGATGGTCACGAGCATCGCCTGCAGCACCGCCAGGACGACGCAGGCCGGCGCCGACTTCATGCCGCCGGCGAACGGGAACACGCAGACGATGAGCGAGGTGAAGATGACGATGGCCAGCACGCCGAGGGGCAGCCTGCTGCCCGACGCGTCCGCGCGCTGCTCGCGGGAGGTCGCGAGGACGCTGAGCTGGCCGAGCGCGAACTGCTGCGCGTTCGACGCCGACGAGGTCTGCGTGTTCACCTGCAGCACGTACGTCGTCATCTTGGTGAGCAGCAGATCGCTCTGGTCGTCGAGGTCGCCGCGTTGCATTTCCGGCCAGTCGTGACGCAGCACCGTGACGGTGTACTGGCGGAGTTGCGTGCGGAGGCTGTCCGCCGCGGGCGCGGGCAGCCCGCTGGCGGACCAGTAGAGCTGGCGCATGGCCACGGCCTCGTTGCCGACCGCCTGCTGGGAGTTGCCGATCGTCTGCCATTCGGTCGCCAGGGCCAGCGCCAGCACCAGGAGGTAGATGGCGGCGAGCGACGGCCCCAGGAACCCAAGCGTGACGTCCTCTGGCTCGGTCTCCCGCTTCCTGAGGAACCAGGCGATTCCGGCCGCCACCGCGGCGGCGATTATTCCGGCTGCGAGCACGATGCCGGTCTCGGGATCCAGCATGATGCTCCCCTCAGCTCCAGACTTCGACGTTGTCGAGGATGCCGAGGGCGTCGGGCACCAGGATCGCGGCGGAGTAGTAGGCCGAGACCAGGTAGGACATGATGCCCTTGTCGTCCGTGCCGCGGAAGCGGACGTTCAGGCCCGGCTCGCGCTCGTCCGCCAGCCCAGTCCGGCGCAGGCCGATGACCCCCTCGTCGTCCTCGCCGGTGCGCATCGCGAGGATCGAGGTGGTGCCGTCGTCGCCCAGGGGGATCTTCGGGCACGGGAGCACGGGCACGCCGTGCCAGGCCATGACGTGTTGGCCGTGGACCTCGGCGGTGTCCGTATAGACACCCTGCTTCGTGCATTCGCGGCCGAAGGCCGCGATGGCGCGGGGATGGGCGAGGAAGAGGCGCGTCTGCCGGCGCCGGCACAGGAGGTCATCCAAGTCGGCGGGGGCGGGCGGGCCGCCGCGGGTGTGGATGCGCTGGTTTGGTGCCGCGTTGTGCAGGAGGCCGAAGTCCGGGTTGTTGAGGATTTCGTCTTCCTGGCGTTCGCGCAGGGCCTCGATGGTCAGCCGCAGCTGCTGCTCGGCCTGGTCCATGGGGTCGCTGTAGAGGTCGGCGACGCGGGTGTGCACGCGCAGGACGGTCTGGGCGACCGAGAGCTCGTACTCGCGCGGGCTGGTCTCGTAGTCCACGAACGTGCCGGGCAGGTCGGGCTCGCCCGCGTGGCCGGCGGACACCGAGATGTCGGCCTCGCCGCGGGAGTTACGCGGTTTCGCGTTGCTTGCACGGTAACGATCCAGGTGATCCGCCAGCTCAGGTGCCCGTCCGGTCAGGCCGGCGAAGGCCTCCCGGGTCAGCGAGAGCACGGTGCACGCGGTGTCGGTCCGCGCTGTGAACCCCCACGTGCTGCCGGGATCGGTGAGCACCTCGTCCCCGAAGTACTGGCCGTCGGCGAGCGTGCCCGCCACCGTGTCGGTGCCGTATTTTCCCGCCCTGATCACGGCGATCTTGCCGCGGACGATCAGGTACACGCGGTCTCGCTCGGCGATGACCTCACCCGGGCCGAGCTGGCGCTGCTCGAACAGGTCGGCCAGCGCGGACAGCGTCGGCTCGTCGTCGAAGTCCCGCAGCGCGGGCAGTTCGCGCAGCTCTTCCGGGATCACCCGGACCCGGGGCGCGGCCGAAGAAGAACCGGGACCGGATTCGGTGAAGGTAAGCAGGCCGTCGCCGACTGTATAGGTCAGGCGGCGGTTGACCCGGTATGTGCCGCCCGCGGCTTCCACCCACGGCAGCATGCGCAGGAGCCACCGTGGCGTGATCTCCTGGGCCTGCGGCGCCGTCTTGGTGGTGGTCGCCAGGTTCCGGGCGGCGGCGGTGCCGAGGCTGAGCGTCTCGACTGGCATGAGATTTCCCCCCTTGGCTACTTGTAGCGGTCGCTGGTGCTGTGCCATTCGAAGCCGCCGGCCATCCACGCCTGGGCGCCGCGCAGGAACCGCTGCAGTTCAGGGGAGGGGATGGCGCTCAGCTCCCGCTGGCTGGCCTCGAAGCCCTGGACGAAGTCGTTGTGCAGGGTCACGGCCCGTTCGGTGGCCACGCGGATCGAGCAGTCGTCCTCGGCGGCGATCAGCAAGACGACGTTCGAGTCGGGCAGCTCGTCGGCCGCTTCCCTGGCCACCGAGTGCAGGTCGTTGACGATCACCGAGGCCGTGCCGGCCTGCAGTAGCGCACGATGAAACCGCCGGTCGTAGAACAGGTCCGACGGCAACTCGTAGCCGCCGACGACGTCGATGAGCGTCATGGAGGTATAGAAACTGTCGTGCTGGCGGGCGGCGAGGTAGCGCCAGACGGGCGGCAGCTTCTCGAGGTACCGCCAGGCGGCGTAGGCGTCCCAGCTCACGTAGTTCTGGAACGTGGCGTTGCACGCCCGCATCACCTGGGCGGGGCTGGCATGCCCGGCCAGGTGCCTGATGGCGGACCGCAGGGCGACAAGCACCGGGTCGGCCGTGATTGCCTCCTCAAGCTGCCGCGTGTACTCCCCGGCGGGCGGCGGCGGGTCTATCGCGGACATGACCAGCGCGAGCCGCGGCGGCAGTTCGGTGGGGGTGGCACCGAGGGAGGTCTCGTCCGCGTAATAGTCATCGGCAGTCCACCAGGCGGCGTTGAGTCGTGCGGCGATGAGGAGCCTGTCCGGGTCGTCGGTGTCGGCATGGGTGAGCATGGCGAGCCGTCCGAACCCGGTGTCCCGGAAGTTGCCGAGCTGATCGGCGTAGATGCCGACCTCGCCCGCCCACGCGACGAGGCGCTCGTTGACCTCCGTGCCGAGTGCCTCGTTGATACGTGCTGTCACCGGTAGATACAGGGGCGGGTGCGAACCGTCTCCCCACGGACGTGATGCGTAAGGAAGTGCGGTGACGGGGCCGAGAACGGGAGCGGGGGCGGGGAAACGAAGCGCGGTCGTGCCCAGCCCGGACGGGCCGAGCAACTGCGCCAGCGGAATCCGCGGGGAGGCGGGGCCGGGGGATGCCGGGTGCGGTGATGGGGGACGCGGGGCAGTCGGGCGCGGGATCGTCGGGTGCGGGATCATCGGGCGAGTGGTCGTCATGTCTTCGACCTTTCGTGAGTGGACCTTCCGTGCGAGCGGGCGGTGTCCGCGAGGTCGAGCACGCCGGGCAGCCAGGGCGTGCAGTCGGCGGGGAACGTGTCCAAGACGATGCGGAGCCGGACGGTATCGGCCTTCGACGCGTCCGGTGCCCGGGTCGGCGGCGTGATAGCGGAAGGCGCCCGCCTCGACCAGCGACGTGGTCTGCGCGGGCTCGATGCCCAGTTCCTCGGTGAGCCGTCGGGCAGCGGCGGCGGCGATGTCCTGCCCCGGCGCCGGGTGCCCGCCGCACGTGTTGTACCAGTGGCCGGGGAACCGGGCCTTGCCGGCCGCGCACTGCTGGAGCAGCACGCGGCCGGCGCCGTCGTAAAGCAGCACGGAGAACGCCCGGTGACGGCGGCCGAGCGTGTCGTGCGCCTCCGCCGTCGAGCAGGAGCCGACGGCCGAACCGGCGTCGTCCACAAGCTCGACGGGGAGGCACTCGCGTGAAACGTAGGCCGGCATGAGCAGTTTCAGCCGACGTAATCCGCGGCGATGAGCAGGTAGTGGAAACTGCCTTCGCGGTAGGCGTTGAGGAATGGCTCTTCGATTCCGGTGGCGACCGGGGACTTGGCCCGCAGTTCCCAGTAGGGGATCGTGTCACTGGTCAAATCGATTACGTTGATTGGCACGAAATCATTGGCCGCGAGCGCCCGGAAGTATTCACTGCGCGGGTGAATATTGCACGTGTAGTGCTGGTCGATTTGGCTGACCGCTTTCGACCGTCCGCCCGTGACGTCATTGTAGCAGCCGGTAATGCACACGTACCGTCCCCCGGTGGGGAGGATCCGCGCGAATTCCGCGTAAAGGTCGTCGAGGTTGACATACATCGTGGTCTCGTTGGTCCACACGACCTGGTGCGACGCGTCGGCGAACCCAGTGTCGAGCATGTTCCGGAAATGGAAGCGGACCCGGTCGGCGACGCCGCGCTCCTGCGCCTGGGCGCTGGCGAACTCGACCTGGGACTGCGAGATGGTCACGCCGTCGACCTCGCAACCGAACCGCTGGTTGGCCATGAGGCTCGTGCCGCCACGGCCGCAGCCGCCGTCCAGCACGGTGTCGGCGGGGCCGACGTTGCCGAAGTGGTCGAGCAGCAGTTCCGCCTGCGCCGTCTCCAGGCGGTGCATCTCGGCGATGATCGCCTGGTCGCGGACGGCGGCCGGGGCCTCCAGCACCGCGGGGTCGTAGTCGCCGACGCCGTAGTGGTGGTGGTACAGGCCGTCGACGTCGCCGAGCCGCAGGTTGACCGGGTCGTGCTCGTTGTCCCAGTACTTGGCGATGGAGCGCTGGTAGTCGCTGCGGAGCACGGGGCGGTCGATGGTGCTGACGGACGTCCGGTTGCGTGAAGTAGCCATCACTTACTCCTCGTAGTCGAAGGGAGGCATGCTTGGGGGCACGCGAACAGGGGGCTGGAGCGGGTCAGTCCGCGGGCTGACCGAGTTCCACGTTCTCGAGCACGCCAAGGGCGTCCGGGACGAGGATCGCGGCGGAGTAGTAGGCCGAGACGAGGTAGGAGATGATGCCCTTCTCGCTGACGCCCATGAAGCGGACGTTCAGCCCGGGCTCGTACTCGTCGGGGATTCCGGTCTGCCGCAGCCCGATGACGCCCTGCTTGTCCTCGCCGGTGCGCATCAGCAGGATCGAGCTGGTGTGCCCGTCGGTCAGGGGGATCTTGCCGCACGGGAACATCGGGATGCCCCGCCAGGCGGGGATCTGGTGGCCGCCGACGTCGACGCTGGCCGGGTAGAGGCCGCGCGCGCTGCACTCGCGGCCGAACGCGGCGATGGCGCGGGGATGGGCGAGGAAGAAGGACGGTTCCTTCCACACGGTCGCCAGCAGCTCATCCATGTCGTCCGGCGTGGGCGGGCCGCTGCGGGTGTGGATGCGGTGGGAGAAGTCGGCGTTGTGCAGGAGGCCGAAGTCCGAGTTGTTGAGGACTTCGTGCTCCTGCCGTTCGCGCAGCGCCTCGATGGTCAGCCGCAACTGCTGCTCGACCTGGTCCATCGGGCCGTTGTAGAGGTCGGCGACGCGGCTGTGCACGCGCAGGACGGTCTGGGCGACCGAGAGCTCGTACTCGCGCGGGCTGGACTCGTAGTCCACGAACGTGCCCGGCAGGTCCGGCTCGCCGTCGTGACCGGCGGCGACCGAGATCTCGGCCTCGCCGTGATCGTTCTGCGGCTGCGTCTTGCGGTTCCGGTAGCTCTCGATGTGGCTGGCCAGGGCACCCGACTGACCGCTCAGCGCCTCGAAGGACGGCCGCGGCAGCGACAGCACCGTACACGCCGTCGCGGCCTTGGCCGTGAATTCCCAGATGCCGGCGGAATCGGTGAGCACCTGGTCACCGAAATACTGGCCGTCGGCGAGCACGCCGAGCACGGACGCGGTGCCGTACTTGCCGGTGCCGACCTTGTTGATCTTGCCGCGCGCGATGAGGTAAACGCGGTCCGCCTGGTGGCCGAACTCCGCGATCACCTCGCCGGCGCCGAATTCGTGCTGCTCGAACCGCCCGGCGAGTTCGGACAGCACTTCATGATCATCGAAATCCCGCAGGGCCGGGAGTTCGCGCAGCTCATCCGGGATGACGCGGACCTGGTCGCCGGTGGCGACGAAGGTGATCTGGCCGTCCCCGACCGTGTAGGACAGGCGGCGGTTGACGCGGTAGGCACCGCCGGAAACCTCGATCCACGGGAGCAGGCGGAGCAGCCACCGGGAGGTGATGCCCTGCATCTGCGGCACCGACTTGGTGGTCGTCGCCAGGTTCCGCGCCGCCGAGGTGGACAGGCTTAGCGGAGATTGCCCATTTTGCGATGCCGGGGCAGGATCGGTTTCGATTGACATGCAGTAATTTCCCCTCTTGCAATCGATCAGCGGACGGCGATACCTCATGTCGCCGCATGAGGAAAGTTTCCCGATGCGCAGTTTGGGGGGTGCGCAAGGGGAATTACCACCGCTTTTTCATTGCCGGACGACGGCATACCCGGGCGCCGGAAGGGTGAAACCGGAGAATGTGCAATTGGAGAAAATACGATGAGTGTAATTTAACAATGGCGCGAACGGGGCAGGTAATCTGGTGCGTATTGGATGCGTTTCGTCCGATTATTAATAGATTTTACGCAATGCCGCTTCGACGGCCATTCGCGGTGTAATCCTGAATGGTCGCCGTCCGCTTCCTGCACACAAGCTTTATATCCATCACGACGGTGGTCCCTGTCCCGCGTCCGGCCCACCGCCCCGCTGTCCGGCCCACCGCCGGATGCGGGCTGCCTCGGCGGGCAGGAGGTTGTGGTCGCGCAGCCGGTAGGCCGCGGCGGCTTCGAGCAAGGGCGGCGGCAGTGGCCCCACCGCCCGGAGGAAGCCGCGGGTGAACAGCCGTTGCACGACACGGACCAGCGCTACCTCAAGGCGTGACCCGTCGACCTGCGAGAACGCGACGATCACCCACGTCATGGCGATATCGGCCGTACCCGGTACCGGCGGAGTGCCTTGCCGTCGCCTATGTCGTACACGTCGGCGTTCCGTCCGGTACCGAGGAGCCTGCCGGGGATATCGTCCGTCATGCCGCGGTCAGGCCGCGCCGGCGTCCGGGTTAGCTGGGTCGGCGGGACTGGCTGGATCGGTGGCGGTGCTGGCGGGGTTGTCTGCGGCGCTGTCTGCGGGCTGGTTTGCCGAAGCCGCCGCGGGCTGGTCGGCCGAAACGGCGTTCGCGATGGCCCCCAGGCTGTCGTGGAGGGCCTGCCAGGCGGTGCCGAGGCTGGCGGCGGCGGCACCCTGCAGGTCGGCGCCGCGGATGACGCCGCCCGGCGCTGCCGCCGCGCCGCTGTCCTGCTCGCCCTTTTCCCGCTCACCCCGGCCCTGGCCGGCTTCTCCCGCACCCTTGCCCTGTGTGGCGACGGCGAGCAGGGCGTTCCGGCCCGCTTCGACGATCAGCGGGTCGGACGCCACGACCGTGACCAGCTCGCCGCTGACCTGGATGTTCATCTGGCGTCGGCCTGCTTCTTCGGGCTGCTCGTCGGTAGTGCCGGCCACCTCGACCCCGCGCAGGGCGTCCTTGGCCCGGTCGAGGTCCACGCCGAGCGAGGCCAGGGCCTTGGCGGCGGCGGAAGCCTCGTCGGCCAGCGCGGCGAGGAGCAGGTGGTGGGAGCCAACCGGTCGCGCGCCAGCGAGCCGGGTGGCCTCGGTGAGTGTCGCGTCGGCGGCCGGGGTGGCGTTCAGGGTCGGTTCCTCGGCCTGGGCCTCCGGCTCGAAGGGTCCGGCGACGACCCGGCGGCGCAGCCACCCGCGCACGCGGCCGCCCTCGGCCGGGGTCCCGGCCGGCACCGCGTCGAGGACGGCCGCGCGGATCGCCAGGAGGTCGGCGTGCTTGCGCAAGATCTGGGCGGCGACGCCGTCGCCTTCCCGGATGACGCCGAGCAAGATGTGCTCGGTGCCGATGTAGTTGTGGTGCAGCGCCAGGGCTTCGCGCAGCGACAGCTCAAGGGTCTTCTTGGCCCGCGGCGTGAACGGGATGCGGGATGCGATTTCCTGCTGGCCCTCGCCGATCATGGCGAGGACCTCCTGGCGGACCCCGTCGAGGCCGATCCCGAAGCTTTCGAGGACCTGGAAGGCGACGCCCTCGGGCTCGCCGAGGAGGCCGAGCAGGATGTGCTCGGTCCCGATGTAGTTGTGGTGCAGCCGCCGGGCCTCTTCCTGGGAGAGGACGACGACATGCCTGGCGCGGTTAGTGAATCTCTCGAACATGGAACCCAGCGTGCCGTGCGCTTCTAACCCCGTCAATACCATGCTATTAATAGGGTCATGGACTGGGAAGACCGGCTCGACGAATGGGAGAGCGAGCTTGAGCTGGCGGCGCAGCTCGACGGCTCAGACTGGGTGACCCTGGAGAAGGCCGCCGCCCAGACCGGCGTCTCGCGCGCCGCCCTGCGCAACTGGTACCGCACCGGCCAGATCGCGTCCCGCCTGGTCGACGGCCCGCACGGCCCGCAGCGCCTAGTGCCGCTGTCGGTCGTCGCGGAACGCGCCGAAGCCTCCCCGCGGCTGCGCCGCTCCGCGGAACGCCGCCTGGGCGACGAGGCGCAACTGGAGATCCTCCGCCACCGCATCGACCAGCTGGAACTCCGCCTGGCCGACCTGGAACGGCGCGTCGATGACCACTGACTCATGAAACCGCACGAACTACGCGCGATCCGGGGACCCGCGAGCGGCCGCGGCGGCGAGAGAGTAACCCTGGGGGAGTCACCTGCGACGTGAAGGATTGGCGCGCTGGCGCCATCGAACCAATCCGATTGGCGCGATGGCGCATCTGAGCCAAAGGAAGGGCCCGCGGGGCGACGGGGCCGGGAGACCGGGGTGAGGGGGCGGCCGGGTTAGATCTGGCCGAAGAGACGGTCGCCGGCGTCGCCGAGGCCGGGGACGATGTAGCCCTTGTCGTTCAGGCGCTCGTCGACCGCGCCGGTTACCACGCGGACGGCGGGGGAGTCCGCGTCGTCGGGGAAGGCCTGCTCGAGCCGGAGGAGGCCCTCCGGGGCGGCGAGCAGGCAGATCGCGGTGACGGAGGCGGCGCCGCGCTCGGCGAGCATGCTGATCACCGTCACCAGGGTGCCGCCGGTCGCCAGCATCGGGTCGAGGACGAAGACCTCGCGGCCGGTGAGGTCGGTAGGCAGCCGGTTCGCGTAGGTGGAGGCCTGGAGAGACTCTTCATCGCGCACCATGCCGACGAAGCCGACATCAGCCATCGGCAGGAGCCGTGTCATGCCGTCCAGCATGCCGATGCCCGCGCGTAGCACCGGCACGATCAGGGGCTTGGGGCCGCACAGCCGGGCGCCATTCGCGACGGAGACTGGTGTCGCGACGCTGACTTGTTCCACGCGGACCTCGCGGGTCGCCTCGTAGGCGAGCAGGGTCACCAGCTCGTCCGCGAGCGTCCGAAATGTCGGGGTATCGGTGGCGGCTTCGCGTAGCAGGGTGAGCTTGTGGGTGACCAGCGGATGGTCGGCGAGCAGCGTGCGCATGAAGCCCTAGTGTGTCAGAGCGCCGGGGCGCGCGCTCGCGAGGTCGCGCTCGATTCGTTCCGCGGTGCCGAGCAGCGGCTGGAGCAGGTCCTCGGCGATGCTCTCCAGGGTGCGCCGGCCCGCGTGCGTCGACACGTTGATGGCCGCGATCACCTTTCCGTCGGCGTCGCGGATCGGCGCGGCGACCGAGCGGAGTCCCTCTTCGAGCTCCTGGTCGACCAGCGCCCAGCCGCGCGCGCTGATCCGCCGCAGTTCCTGGCGCAGGCCGTCGGCGCTGGTGATCGTGTGGCCGGTCAGGTGATCGAAGGTGGTGTCCGTCAGGTACTTCTCCACCCAGTCCTCCGGCTGGGCGGCGAGCAGGACCCGGCCCATGGACGTCGCGTACGCGGGGAAGCGGGTGCCAACGCTGATCGTCACCCGCATGATCCGCTTGGTGGGGACGCGGGCGATGTAGACGACGTCCTCGCCGTCGAGCTCGGAGACCGAGGACGACTCGTGCACCTGCGCGACGAGCTCCTCTAGGTGCGGCAGCGCGACCTCGGGCAGCGTCAGGCTGGAAAGGTAGGCGTAGCCGAGTTCGAGGATCTTCGGCCGGAGCGAGAACCGGCCGTCGACCGCGTGCATGTAGCCCAGGTGGACCAGCGTATGCAGGAAGCGCCGGGCGGCCGCACGGCTCAGCCCGGTGCGGGCGGCCACCTCGCTCAGCGTGAGCTTCGGATGTTCGGTGTCGAAGGCACGGATCACCGACAGGCCGCGCTCAAGGGACTGGACGTAGTCGCCGTCGGCGTCGCTGCTGGGGTATGCGCGCATAGAGCCTTCCTGTTCCAGCACAATCGTAGTCCGGGTGCGCCCCGTTCGCTTTCTGAACTATCGTTCGTACCACGGACAGTGGAAAGGTCTGGTGTGCTGTGGCTGTCATTTCTCGGGCGCAGGTGGGGATCGTCGGGGCGGGACCCGCGGGCCTTTTGCTCTCCCACCTGCTGGCGCTGCACGGCATCGAGTCCGTCGTCGTGGAGAACAAGTCGCGAGAATACTGCGAGGCGCGGCAGCGCGCGGGCCTGCTGGAGGCCGGGACGGTCGAACTGCTGCGCTCGGTCGGCCTCGGGGAACGCCTGGACGCCGAGGGCCTGGAGCACGACGGCATCTATCTCCAATTCGACGGCGAGCGCCACCACGTGAACATCCGGTCGCTGACCGGCGGGCGCTGGGTGACGGTGTACGCGCAGACCGAGATCGTCAAGGACCTGATCGCCGCCCGGCTCGCCGCCGGTGGCGCCATCGAGTTCTCGGCATCGGACGTGACGGTGCGGGACGTGACGTCGTCACGGCCGGTGCTCTCGTACGTGGATTCGTCCGGGGCCGCGCACGAGGTGTCCTGCGACGTGATCGCGGGATGTGACGGGTTCCACGGGATCAGCCGACCTCTAATTCCCGAAATTTCGGTTTACGAGCGGACCTATCCGTATGCCTGGCTGGGCATCCTCGCGGACGCCGCCCCCTCCACGGACGAGCTGATCTACTCCCGGCACGAGTCGGGGTTCGCGCTGTACTCGATGCGGTCGCCGTCGGTCTCGCGGCTCTACCTGCAGGTCCCGCCGGACGAGAAGCTCGAGGAATGGCCGGATGACCGGATTTGGTCGGAGCTGCAGCGGCGCTTCGCGGTCGACGGGTGGTCGGTGGCCGAGGGCACGGTCACGGACAAGTCGATCACGCCCATGCGGAGCTTCGTGGCCGGGCCGATGCGGCACGGGCGGCTGTTCCTCGCCGGGGACGCGGCGCACATCGTCCCGCCGACCGGGGCCAAGGGCCTGAACCTCGCGCTGTCCGACGTGATCGTGCTCGCCAACGCGCTGCGCGCGGCGCTGGTATCCGGTTCCTGGGAACTCGCCGACGCGTACTCCGATACGTGCCTGCGGCGGGTGTGGCGGGCCACCCACTTCTCGTGGTGGATGACCTCTATGCTGCACGTCGCGCCAGGCGCGGACGCGTTCGAGTCCCAGCTGCAGCTGTCCCAGCTGCGGTACGTGACATCGTCCCGCGCGCAGGCGACGGCGCTGGCGGAGAACTACGCCGGGTACCAGCCGGTCCGCTTCGATGCCTAAGGCTCAGTCGACGTAACGTCTAGGCCGCAGCGCCCGGGCCAGCAGCGCGGACAGCGCGGCCGCCGTCCCGATGCTGGTCAGCGACAGTGCCAGCGGCCCGCGGGTCGAGTCCTCGCTGAGCAGCTGCAGGGCCCGCAGCCGGTGCCGCAGCACGTGAATCTCGGCCCGGATGGCGCCGGTCAGGCTGCTCCCGGACAGCGACGTCCAGCCCTCGGCCGCGTGCAGGTCGGTCAGCCGCACCGCCAGCTCCTCGTAGCCGACCGGCTTGTCGCTGAGCGTCACGAGCAAGAGCGCGGCCTCGCGCACGGCGACGGTGAAGTCGGGGTCGGCACCATCGTCCGGCCCGATCAGCGACGCGGTGCCGATGTGCCAGCGGACCGCGGGGTCCTCCGCCATCAGCCGGCCGGTCCTGGTCAGCACCAGGCTCGTGCCGCTGCGCCGGACGGCGCCCATCTCATGCTGCGCCAGCCCGCGCAGGGTGTGCAGCGGAAACACATCCAGTTCCTGGTGGCGCTTGCCCGCCAGCTGGCCGCCCCAGCCGAACAGCTCGGCCGCCTCGCCCACGAGGGTGGGCGCGATGTAGTGCCGGGCGGTGAGCCGCAGGCCGGCGTCGGCGTGCTGGAGCAGCCAGCGGAGAGTGGGCAGGGGCTCACCGGGCAGGACCGGGGGTTCGAGGAGCCGCGGCACGATGCCGCTGGCCATCTTGGAACGCTCGCCCGGGTGTCCCTGCGCCCAGTCATGGATGCGCTCGGCGCTGATGCGGCTGAGCCACGTGTCGGCGCCGGCCGGACCATCGGTCCTGGTCAGCCACTCATCGACCAGCGCCGCGCGCTTGGTCTTCCAGCCGCTGACGCCGGCCCTGAGCTCGCGGCACTCCAGCGCGAGCTCGATCGCCGCCGCGCAGGCCTCGTAGGCCGCGCGCTCGTCCGGTCCCATCTGCGTGCCCGTGCTCCAGGCCAGCAGGTCCGTGTCCGGCGGCACGGCGTGTGACTTATCCCGCGCCCGGCGGTAGGCGGCCTCGCCCTCGGCGAGGGAGTTGCCGTAGGTCTCGATGACATGCGTGGTCTCCGCGGAGCCGCAGACGTCTCCGTACCGGTCCAGGCCGGCGAGCGTCAGCAACCGGGACAGCGCGCGCGCGACCGCGAGGTGCGACGTCGGCGGGTCTGGCCAGCTGGTGGGCAGCACGTACCAGAGGAACTCTTGCAACCGCAGCAGCGAGACGGACTCAAGGCCATCGCCATCTGTCAGCCAGCGGAGAGCGGCCTTCACGTCGGCGGCGATCGCCGGGTCTTCTCGGGCCAGGGTTTCCAGAGCCTCCGCCTCAGTCATCATGCGGCCAGTCTGCCCCACGAACCTCGTCGGCGGTAGACGCGTTTCGGATTTGGACGGTCATGTACGGTATTCATCGGTCGCCTCGCGGGCACGATGTCGGGCATGATTGCTCACGTGAGCGGCATCTACGACGAACCAGATCTGTACCAGCTCGCGTGCGCGTACCGGGACGTACCCGCCGAAGCGACCGCGCTCCTCAACTGGTGCGGCGAGTACTGGCAAAACGGGCAGGTCGGCTCGGTGCTGGAGCTCGCGGCCGGGCCGGCGGAGCACGCGCGGGAGCTCGCCGCCCGGGGGCTGCGGGCGGCCGCGCTCGACCTGTCCGGCGCGATGTGCGCTTACGCGGCGCGGCGGGCGGAGGCGGCCGGGCTCGCGCTGGACGTGTACGAGGCGGACATGCGCGACTTCAGCGTCCCGCGCCAGTTCGACCTCGCGATCATCATGCTGAACTCCGCGTGTCACCTGTTCACGCTCGACGATCTCGTCGCGAACCTGCGCGCGGTCGCCGCCCACGTCGTGCCCGGCGGCCTGTACGTGATCGAGCTGGCGCATCCGGCGGACTACCTGTCGCCCGACCTGCGGACCAGCAACACGTGGACGATCGAATCCGATGGCGTCGTGGCGGATGTCACATGGGGCGGGCGGGAAGACCCGATCGACCCAGTGACCCAGATCACGCGCGAGCACATGAGCATCACGGCCCGCTACGCCGACGGCACGATCCGGACGGCGTCCGACGTGGTGCCCAACCGCTTCTGGACGGCGACCGAGATGACCGCCGCCATCCGCCTGGCCGGCGGGTTCACGACCATGGCCACCTACGGCGACTTCGACACCTCGACCAGGCTCGACGACAAGTCGGCGTGGCGCATGATCCTCATCCTCCGCCGCGAGTAGCCCGTCCGGGCAAGCTCACCCGGAGACGCGGGAGCCGCGCAGGGCGGGTACGTCCGCGACCACGGTGCAGGAACCGGGCGCGATCTCGGTGAAGCCGCCGTCGCGGACGACGGGCAGGCCGCTGGCCAGCAGCGCCTCCCATTGTCCGGGCGCGGCGGTGCGCACTACAAGGTCAAAGTCACGGGCTTTCCACGCCTCACGTTCCCGGGTTCCCGTGGCCCACCACGCCAGCTGTGCCGCGTGGCCGACTTGCGCCATGGCCTTGCCCGCGGTCATGGCGAGCTGCGGGTTGAGATAGAGGCACGGGGGGTCACCGCCGGGAATCGGTGGTGTCTCGGGATCCTCGAGGTCGGTGCCCGAGACTTGCAGCCGCGCCAGGTCCGGCGGCCAGTCGTCGTTCGGGACTGGCGGGTACACGCGGACCTCGGCCGTGCCGTGCGTGAGCGTGATGCCGGGCAGGGCGAGGGCCCGCTGCCAGCCCGCGCCGCGCGCGCGGCGGACCACCTTGCGGATGCGGCCGTCGGTCCAGGCGCGGACGGCGGGCGCCCACTCGCCGTCGGGGTCGGTCACCCGCGGATCGGTGAGGAACGTCAGCACGGCCCGGGCCGCGGCCTCCAGCGCGTCAGTCCGGTGCGGCGGGTCCGCCCGCTCCACCCGGATCACCAGCGGCAATGCGTACTGGGGGTTCTCGTCGCGGGGGGAGTGGCTGTCTCCCGGCATCGGCGGCTCGGGAGCGGAGGGCTGTGAATCGGACACCCTTGTAGGATGCCAGCCAGTACGCACCGCACAGGACGAGCACCGTGCCCATCGTCCAGCCCAGCGCCGTCGTGCCCAGGCCGGCGTACTTCAGTCCCGAGGCGAAGATCACGAGCGTGATCACCGGCCGGATGTACTTGTCCGGTGCCCGCGAGGACAGCAGCGAGCCGATCAGCACGGCCGGGACGCTGCCCACGATGATCCCGGTCGTCAGCCCGAACTCCACGTGCCCGAAGGCCAGCGACCCCAGGGCCGCGGCCGCCGTCAGCGGCACGGCCTGCGTCAGGTCGGTGCCGACGAGTTCGCTCGCGCCCAGCAGGGGATAGGCGAACAGCAGCAGGATGATCATCAGTGAGCCCGAGCCGACCGAGGTCATGCCGACGATGAGGCCGCCGACGGCGCCGATGAGCAGCGTGACGACCGGGCGGACACTCAGGGTGCCGATCGCCGCCGTGCGCCGCCGGCCCGACCGGTGATCCAGCCAGGAGCGCAGCAGCATCGCGGCGGTGCCCGCGAGCAGTGCCGCGCCGAGCGCGATCTCGACATTGTCCTGCTGCGCGCTGGTGCCCCCGAGGACGTGTAGCAGGTACGCCCCGAGGAACGCCATCGGCACCGAGCCCGCGCACATCCAGCCGACGAGCCCCCAGTTCACCGTGCCCTTGCGCATGTGGACGATCGAGCCCACCGGGCGCATGACGACGGCGGCGACCAGGTCGCTGGAGATCGCGGAACTCGGCTTGACGTTGAATAGCAGGATCAGCATCGGCGTCATCAGCGCGCCACCGCCTGCCCCGGTCAGTCCCACGAGCAGGCCGACGATGGCGCTGCCGAGGACGACGTAGGGGTTGAGGTCCATCCGGGCATACTCCTTACAGCCGGCTTCCCACTAAGTCGGTTGTAAATATATCCCTTGTAACCAGATTGTAAAAGTGTAAAGTCACGCGGGCACGGCCACCGGGACGGGCGCGGGCGGCAGCTCGGCGACGGACCGCAGCGCCTCGGTTGAGTGCTGGGCGAAGTCCAGGTACCGCTTTACCTCCACGGCCCGCTTGCGGCGGTTCCAGCCCAGCAGGCCGCCCATGATCGCGGCCACCTCCGGGGCCGCCGACTCGCTCACGCCGGGGGACTCGATAAGCAGCCGGATGCGGCGGGCGAGCACGTCCTCGATGTGCAGGGCGCCCTCGTGCGTCACGGCGTAGGCGACTTCGGCGCGCAGGTAGGGGTAGCCCGCCGCGATCGGGCGGGCCAGCGTGTGGTCGGCACGGATGAGGTCGAGGACTTCGGCCGTGAGGGAGCCGTACCGGGTGATCAGGTGCTCGACCGCCGCGACCGGGACGTCGTAGTCTTCGGCGGTCCGGGCGGCGGCGGCGCGCACCGCGGGCAGGCCGTCCGCGCCGAGCAGCGGAAGCTGGTCGGTGACCGAGTCGTGGGCCGGCGTGGCGAATCCCGCGACGGCGGCGTCGACCACGTCCCGGGCCATCAGCCGGTAGGTCGTGAACTTCCCGCCGGCGATCGACACGAGGCCGGGCAGGGGAGCGTCCACCACGTGCTCACGGGACAGCTTCGTCGTCGGGGTATCCGCGGCGGCGGCCACCAGGGGACGCAGTCCGGCGTAGATCCCGATGACGTCATCCCGGCTGAGCGGCTTGGCCAGGACGCGGTTGGCCTGGGTGAGGATGTAATCGACGTCCGCCGCCGTCGCGGTCGGCTCGGCGCGGTCGCCGGTCCAGTCGGTGTCCGTGGTGCCCACGATCCACCGGTCGCCGCCCCAGGGGATGAAGAACAGCACGCTCTTCTCGGTGCGGATGATCATGCCGGTGTGCGCGTTGATCGCGTGCCCGGGCATCACCAGGTGGACGCCCTTGGACATCCGCACCTGGTACCCGGCCTTGACCGCGCCGGCCTCGTGCACCAGGTCGGTCCATACGCCGGCGCAGACGGCGACCGCCTTCGCGGTGACGTCGAACGTCTTTCCGGTCTCCTCGTCCTTGACCCGCGCGCCCGTGATCCGGGTGCCGTCCGGCGCGCGCAGCAGTTCGGTCGCGCTGGCCCGGGTCGCGATGATCGCCCCGTGCTCGGCCGCGGTCCGGGCGACGGTGAGGGTGTGCCGCGCGTCGTCGACCTGGGCGTCGTAATAGACCATCGCGCCGGCGAGGTGCTCGGGCTGCAGGGCGGGCGCCTTGCGCAGGGCGCCGCGGATAGTGAGGTGGCGATGGTGGGGGACCGGCCGCTTCATGCCCTCCATCGCGTCGTAGATCACCAGGCCCGCGCCCACGTAGGGCCGCTCCACGACCTTCTTATAGAGCGGGTACAGGAACGGCACTGGCGTCACCAGGTGCGGCGCCAGCCTGCTGACCAGCAGGTCGCGCTCGCGCAGGGCTTCCTTGACGAGCTTGAAGTCACGCTGCTCCAGGTAGCGCAGGCCGCCGTGGATGAGCTTGCTGCTGCGGCTCGAGGTACCGGCCGCGAGGTCGCGGGACTCGACGAGCCCGACGCGGAGCCCTCGTGAGGCCGCGTCGAGGGCCGCTCCGGCCCCGGTAATGCCGCCGCCGATCACGAGGATGTCCAGCGGCCCTTCCGCTAGTTTCCGTAGCGATGTGCTCCGGTCACGGGCATCGAGAACGCCAGGCATGAGCAACGTCTCCCTCCGTCGCCCCTCAGTCGGGGGCCACATTTCCATGGTAAGTAGCCGCGAGCCGATCCCTAACCGGCCACGCTGACTCAGCCGTGCTGACTCACCCTGCCGAATCACCGTGCCGAATCACCGTGCCGAATCACCGTGCCGACTGGCATCGCGAGCATGCGATGGCGAGATCCCGGGTAGATCACGTTGGTATGCCTCAGCGCCGGAGTGACGAAGGAGCGGCCTGGGTTATGGACGTGCGCGTCAGGGATGCGGCGGAAACGGTCGGCGATGTGCGAGCCGCCCTGGGAGAGGGACCGTACTGGGTCCCGGAGGAGGACTGTCTCCTCTGGGTCGATATCGCGGGTGCGATGTTGCACCGCACGGACGTCGCGACCGGCGCGACGGCCTCCGACAAACTCGACGCGGTCTCGGCCGCCTTTCCCGCGTTCGGCGGCGGGATCCTGACCGCGGGCGGCAACCAGCTCACGCTGCGCCTGCCCGCCCGGCCGGGCGCTGCCCAGCCGGGTGCCCAGCCGGCTCAGGGGGAGCAGCCTGGGCAGCAGTGGGTGGCGCGCGCGGTCGCGCACGCGCCCGGGCGAGACGATGTCCGGTTCAACGACGGCGCCGTCGACCCGGCGGGCCGTGTCTGGATCGGCTCGATGCACAAGGGCGAGACCGAACCCGTCGGCGAGCTTTACCGGCTTGACCCCGGCGGCGTCCTGACCCCGATCACGAAGGGCGCCATCGTCTCGAACGGGCTCGGCTGGAGCCCCGACGGGTCGCGCCTGTATTACTCGGACTCGGGCCTGCACCGCGTCGACGTGTTCGACTATGATCCGGCGACCGGCGAGGCTTTCCAGCGGCGGCCGTTCGTCGATCTGTCCAACGTGCCGGGCTCACCGGACGGGCTGACGGTGGACGCAGACGGCTGCGTCTGGGTCGCGATGTGGGGCGGCGGGGTGATCCGCCGGTTCGCGCCCTCAGGGCAGCAGGACGCGGTGCTTCCCGTGCCGGCGTCGCAGCCGACCAGCTGCGCGTTCGGCGGCCCCGACCTGCGGGAACTCTACGTGACCACGGCCCGGGTCGGGCTCAGTGACGCCGAGCTGGCCGCGCAGCCGCTCGCCGGACGCCTGCTCCGTTACCGGCCGGGACCGGTCGGCCTCCCGTCCGCCTCGGCGCACGCGATCATCCCTTCCTGACGGCTCCCGTGCCCGCGGGCTTGCTCGTGTCCCCGGGCCTTTGGCGTCCCCGGGCTTGCCCGTGTCCCCGGGCCTTTGGCGTCCCCCGGGGCTTGCGCCTATCCACTGGCTGGCGTTCGCCTCCCGCACGCTTGTGGGTCGTTCGCGCACAACCTCGGATCCAGGCCGCTCTGGCAGCCCGGTTTACCGTGAAATCATCGTAAAACGTGCATTCCGGGATACCTGTCGAGGGTATGCCTTCCTAGATCGCGGGTCGAACGTACGGCTCTGTCTCGTATTTCGTGATGGTCACGGCCGTGTCGCGAGCGCCGGGCTCTGGCTCGATGGCGCACGAGATCCAATAGAGCTGGTGCGATGGCGCATCCGCACCAATCCCGGAGTGCGAACTCTGTGGCCACGGTTACTAGCGTGTTATATGAGGTGACAGCGAGAGACGTCCCTCGTTATTTCACGTTATGTGTACCAGAGCCGAATGTACCGATATGTGGCACTGATGACCCATGATCACCGCGGCGACGTCATCTGCGTGTGCCCGGACTGCGCAAGAATCCGTTATACGGGGATTTATCCGGGCGACTCAAGCATGCTCGGGGGTCTGGACGGCCCTATGGCGCTAATGACCCGTCAAACGTGCCCGGCCGCACCGCGTAGCAGGCCGGGATGTGCATCGCCTGTCCGGAAAAGGAGTTGGTGGTGTCTGCCACGAGAGTTACGTTGATTACACGCGAAACTCGCGTAATCAGAACACGGAAACAGGCAGTGGCATGGAAGCCGAAGAACTAGCACGGATCCGGCAGCGGATCGAGGACGAAGTGCGCGGGCGCATGCCCGGCGCACCCATCAAGCGGGTCGAGTTCCTGCAATACGGCGACGAGCCGGAGATCGAGCCGGGGCAGTTCCTCGCTCGGGTAGTGATCGACACGCCCGACGACACGCGCGACGACGAGGCTGAGCGCGAGCGGGTATTCGAGAGGTTCCACGACGAGAACCGCGAACCCATCCACGAATTGCGCCGCGACCTGGACAAGCTCAGGACGAACGTGGTCCTCATGTTCGTCGAGGGAGGGGAGCGGCGGGAGGGCCAGCCTCGTCATGTGATCAAGCTCGGGGGAGGCCCCGGCGCGCCGCTCGGCGGCGGGCCCGGGCTCACGCCCGTCATGGCCAGGCTGGGCGCCGATGACCTGGACACCTTGGACACCCTGATCACGGCCGGTATCGCCAGCAGCCGCGCCGAGGGAGTCCGCTGGGCGCTCGCGCGCATCCGCGAACGGCCCGCCTATGAGCAGATCAGGGAGCACGCCCGCCAGATCGAGGATCTCAGGTCACAGTTCTGAAGTTCGGCCGCTTATGCCGGTAATAGGGTGGGCCCCATGTCACGGGAACCGAACCTGGCTGGTCTGGACACGACCGTCGCGCACCCGGCGCGTATGCAGAACTACGTGCTTGGCGGCAAGGACCACTTCGCCGCGGACCGCGAGGCGGCCGAGAAGCGTCTCGAGGTCATGCCCGACTGGCGCACGAGCGCGCGCGAGAGTCGGCACTTCCTCGGCCGCGCGGTGGGCTACCTGACCGCCGAGGCGGGCATCCGGCAGTTCCTCGACATCGGCCCCGGCCTGCCCAGCGCGGGCGCGGCACACGAGGTCGCGCAGGTGATCGCCCCGGATGCGCGCGTCGCCTACGTTGACTGCGACCCGATGGTTGTCACGCACGCCCGCGCGCTGCTCAACGACGGGCAGGGCATCTGCGCCGAGGGCGACGTCGCGGACCCGGAGAGCATTCTCGCGGAAATCGGCGGACCAGGGGGACTGGACTTCGGCCAGCCGGTCGCCGTGCTGCTGCTCGCCGTGCTCCACTTCGTCCCGGCGTCCGCGGACCCGCGGCGAATCATCCGGACCCTGGCGGACGCGCTCGCGCCCGGCAGCTACCTGGTGATCTCGCACCTGACGAAGGACTTCGACCCGGGGCGCGTGACCAGGTCCATGAAGGTCGGCGACGACATCGGGATTCCGGTGCGGTCCGTCACCCGGGATGAGTTCGGCGGCTACTTCACCGGCCTCGACCTGCTCGACCCCGGCATCGTCCTGGTGTCGGACTGGCGGCGTGATGTTCCCGGTCCCCCGCCGCGGCCCGAGCAGATCAACTTCTACGGCGGCCTCGCCCGCAAGCCGGGGTAGCCTGGCCGATCATTGACACACTTTGGTGGCCGATGTAACTTCTGCGACGTGTCTTGCCTGGTTGCCCGCGTGGCGTCATCGTGATCATTCCGCGCCCGGTCAAGGCGCACCTCAGCTCCGGCGATCGCAAGATCGCCCTGGAAGCGGACGGATTCGTCATCGTCGCGGACGACGAATCACGCCCGGCGGCGAGCCTGCTCCGCGCGGCGCTTGAGGCGTCGACCGGCTGGGACATCGCCGTCGTCCCCAAGACCCCCGAAACCAGGCCGAACTCCGTGACGCTCGTCGTCACCGGCGACGGACTGCCCGCCGACGGATACCGGCTGCGCACCGGCCCAGAGGAAGGCGTCGTCATCGAGGGCGGCGGACCGGTCGGCGTCTTCTACGGAATGCAGACGCTGCGGCTGCTGCTGCCGCCCGACACGCTGCGCGAGGCGCCGGTCAGCGGCAAGCTGACCGCCCTCGAGCTCCCGGTCGCGGAGATCGAGGACGCACCCCGCTACGCCTGGCGCGGCGTTCACCTGGACGTGGCCCGGCACTTCTTCCCGAAGAGCTGGATTCTCCGGCTGATCGACCTCGCGGCCCTGCACAAGATCAACGTGCTGCACCTGCACCTCACCGACGACCAGGGCTGGCGCTTCCCGGTCCGGCAGTACCCGCTGCTGACCGAGATCGGGTCCCGGCGGTCGGAGAGCCCCGTCGGGCTGGCCCGGGAGAAGCGGTTCGACGGCACCCCGCACGGCGGCTGCTACACGGCCGCCGACCTGACCGAGATCGTCGCCTTCGCGGCGCAGCGGCACATCACCGTGGTGCCGGAGATCGACATGCCCGGCCACATGCAGGCCGCGATCGCGGCCTATCCCGAGCTGGGCAACCGTGACGTCCGCGGGCACCGCGGCAAGCGGCTCAAGGTGCGCACCCGCTGGGGCATCTCCAGGCACGTCCTGAACGTCGATGACGCCACCGTCGAGTTCTGCGGGAACGTCCTCGACGAGGTGATGGACGTCTTCCCCAGTCCCTATATCCACCTGGGCGGCGACGAGTGCCCCGCCAGCGAGTGGCACGACAGCGCCCGCGCCCGGCGGCGCATGAAGGATCTCGGCTACCGCGCCGAGGCCCAGCTCCAGGGCTGGTTCATGGCGCAGGTCGGGCAGCGGCTGAAGGCGCGCGATCGCCGCATGGTCGGCTGGGACGAGGTCGTCGACGCCGGCGGTCCGCAGGACGCCGTCATCATGGCATGGCGGAAAGACGGCTATATGGGCCGCTGGGCCGCCGAACTCGGCCATCAGGTCGTGATGGCGCCGGAATACTACGTGTACCTGGACTGGGCGCACTCGGACGACGAGAGCGAGCCGCTGGCGATCAGGGGCGCGACCAGCGTTCGTGATGTGTACACGTTCGATCCGGTGCCGCACGGGCTGTCGGAAGGCGCACGCGAGAACATCATCGGCGCGCAGGCCCAACTGTGGACGGAGTACGTCCCGGACACGGCCAAGGCCGAGTACATGTACTTCCCGCGGCTGTGCGCGTTCGCCGAGGTGGTCTGGTCGCCGGCGGGCGGCGACTACGCGGAGTTCGCGGACCGGCTGACCAGGCACGTGCCGAAGCTGGACGCGCGCGGGGTCGGCTACCGCCCCCTCGAACCGAATGACTTATTCGCGGATGCCTGCAGGCTGGCGCCAGTCCCCCGCATGATCATGGGTCGTTCCCGCAAAACCCCGAATCCAGGTCGTTCAGTCCGCCCGTTTTACAACGAAATTTCATCATGAAACACGCATTTCGGGATACCCTCATAGGGGTATCCGTTTCATGATCGCGGGTCGAACGTACCGATATATGGCACCTATGACCCGTGATCACCGCGGCGATGCCTGCCGGGGGTTGCCGGGGCCGCTCGAGCAACCGATATATGCGGATTTAGCGGGCGCGTTGGCCCGCTCCGAAGGCCCGGAGGGCCACTGTGGCGCTAACGACCCATGAATGCCACCTTGCTAGCGCTGCAGGCCCGCCCACGGGTCGTAGTCGACCTCCAGCGGTTCCTGGTCCGGTCGCGCCGGCGGCGGCACGTGCTCCAGGTTGATCCGGATCCGCGTCCAGGTCGAACTGCGGCCGCGCATCGAGTCCACCAGGATGTCGGCGGGCAGCAGATGCGGCCATACGTCCGCGTGGCGCTGTTTCCAGCGGTCCAGGCCGGCGAGCGCCTCGTTCTTCGTCTGCGCGCGGGCGATCTCGATCAGCGGCTTCACCGACTTGCGCCGCCCGGTGCCGCCCGAGGCCGCGCTGCCGGAGGCCGTGCCGCCGGGGGCCCCGCGGCCGTCCGTCTCGCGGCCGTCCGTCTGGCCCTGCGCGGTCCGCCGCTTCGACGGCTGGACGCGGGGCGCCTCGCCACCCTGCTTCTCGTAGTGGGGCGGCCAGGGCGCGTCGGGCAGCCCGGCGGCCTCGTCGCGGGCGGCGAGCTCGAGCAGCGGTTCCAGCGAGCCAACCGCGGAGTCCATGTCCGCCCACGGGTCACCACGCTCGGCGAAGCGGCCAGGAACCGTGTCGATCGTGAACGCCGCCGGGTCGCAGTCCGGTACCTCGTCCCAGCCCAGCGGCGTCGATACGCGCGCGTCGGGCAGCGGCCGCACCGAGTAGGCGGACGCGATCGTGCGGTCCTTGGCGTTCTGGTTGTAGTCGACGAAGACTCCGTGCCGCTCTTCCTTCCACCACTTCGACGTGGCCAGCTCCGGCACGCGCCGCTCAATCTCCCGTGCGACGGCCACGGCCGCGCGCCGCACGTCGGTAAACGCCCAGTTGGGTGTGATACGGGCATAAATGTGCATGCCGCGTGAACCCGACGTCTTCGGCCACCCGGTGAGTCCATAATCAGCCAGCACGTCGCGGCTTACCTGTGCCACTTCCAGGATCTGTCCCCACCCGATGCCAGGCACCGGATCGAGATCCACCCGCAGCTCGTCGGGATGGTCCAGGTCATCGGCGCGCACCGGATGGGGATTCAGGTCTATGCAGCCCAGGTTCACCACCCAGGCCAGCCCGGCCGGCTCCCGCAGCACGACTTCATCCGCGGTCCGGCCTGACGGGAAGCTCAGGCGGACCGTCTCGATCCAGTCGGGCCGCTTGTCCGGCGCGCGCTTCTGGAAGAACGGCTCCGCCTCCGCCCCGTTGACGAACCGCTTGAGCGCCATCGGGCGTCCGGTCACTCCGCGCAGCGCCCCGTCCGCCACCGACAGGTAGTAACGCACCAGGTCCAGCTTCGTGTGCCCGCTGCGCGGGAAGAACACTTTGCCCGGGTTCGAGATCGCGACCTCGCGCCCGGCGACCTCGATGACCTGCTTCGGGTCCGCCATGACCTCAGCTTACGTGGCACTTCCCTGGGTGGGCTGTGGGGACGGTGTTACGCCGAGTGACTCACGCAGGAAGGTGAGCTGATGGTGGAGCAAGTGACTGACCGTGTCCGCGTCGGTTGGCATATGGGTCGAGCCGGACAGCGGCAGGACCTGATGCGGCCGTCCGGCCGCGAGCAGCGCCGTCGACATCCGCAGGGTGTGCGCCACCACCACGTTGTCGTCGGCCATCCCGTGAATGAGCAGCAGCGGCTTGGTCAGCCTGGCGGCCTCGGCCATGGTCGAGGAACGGTCGTACGCTTCCGGGTTGTCCTGCGGCAAGCCGAGGAACTTCTCCCGCCAGTGCGTGTCGTACAGCCGCGCGTCGTGCGGCGCCGCGCCCGAGACGGCCGCGTGGAACACGTCCGGCCGGCGGAGGACGGCCATGGCGGCGAGTGCCCCGCCAAAGGACCAGCCGCGTATCCCGACCCGGCTCCGGTCCAGGTCGGGGAACTGGTCGGCGACGGCGGCGAGCGCGTCGACCTGATCCTCCAATGCCGCGGACAGCGTGTCACCGAACACGGTCTTGGACCACGCTGGGCCACGGCCCGGCGTGCCGCGCCCGTCCGCGACCAGGACGGCGAAGCCCTGCTCGGCGAACCACTGATCCTCGCAGAAGTAGGGGCTGCGCTCGCGGACGACGAGTTGCATGGCCGGGCCCGCGTACGGGCTCAGCAGCACGGGGAGCTTCATCCCGGGCTGGTACCACGACGGCAGCAGCAGCGCGGCCCGCAGGTCCCGGGCGCCGACGGTCAGCCACGTGATCCGCGGCGGGAGCAGAGGCTCGGCTTGCAGAGTAAGGATGGGGATACGGGAACCCTGCGACGTGATGGCAAGGGCTGTGCTGCCGGCTTCGGTACGTGACAGCAGGACGATGGCGCCGCCCGCCGCGTGGCCGTCGTGATAGCCGGGTTCTTCGCTGATCCGCGTCGGCTCGCGGCCGGGGTCGTAGCGCCAGAAGTGGTCCTGCGTGGGGTCCTGCTCGTGCGTGGCGGTGAAGTAGACGGCTTCGCCGTCGGCGCCGGTGACCGAGCTGATGTGGAGTCCGTCCGGGGTGACGGGGACGCCGTCGACGACAAGCCGGCGGGATCCGCCGGTGTCGGAGACGGTCACGAGGCGTCCGGCGTCGGTGCGCAGCGGCGCGCCCCAGGCGAGTTCGACCCAGGCATCGTCGCGTTCGGTGTGCAGGAGGCTGGTTACCCCCGTCTTCGCGTCGGCGGTCAGGATCAGGACGGTCCGCTGATCCCGGCTCTGCACGGAAAGCAGCGGACCATGGGCGTCCCAGTCGACGGTGGGCAGGTATTCATAGGCGGCGCGGTCCCACTTGATCTCGGTCCGGGACCCGTCGAGTCCCAGCACGAACAGGGACACGTCCGCGTTGGCCGTCCCCGCGGCCGGGTACCTGATCGCGCGGGGCGGCCGGTCCGGGTTGGCGGGATCGGCGATCCACCAGCGCTGGACCGGGGAATTGTCGACCCGTGCGGCCAGCAGCCGCCGGCCGTCGGGCGCCCACCAGTAGCCGCGGTAGCGGTGCATGGACTCGGCCGCGACATGCTCGGCGAGACCGTAGGTCACGTCGTCGTGCTCGGGGGCGGCCAGCAGGCGATCCGTGCCGTCCGCGAGCTCCGTCACGTGCAGCGCGCCGTCGGTGACGTAGGCCACGCGCTGCCCGGTCGGGTCGATCCGGGGGTCCATTACCGGGCCGGCGGTCGGTACCTGCGTTGGGACGGGGGCCGGGGCACGCGGATCATCGCCGATGCGCAGCGTCCACAGCCGCCCGTCCAGGGCGAACACGACGGTCCGGCAGTCCGTGTCGGCCGAGTAGGCGACGATCCCGGATGCCTGCTCGCGTACCCGTTCCCGTCGGACGCGCTCGGCCTCCGGAATCTCACCGGCGTCCTCGTGCCACGCCGCCGCGGGGTCGGCGAGGAGCCGCTCGCGCGGGTTGCCTGCGTCGGCGTCCGCGTTGGCTTCGGTGAGGTCGAGCGCCCACAGGCAGGTGAGCGGGTCCTCGCCACCCTGCGACCGGATGAACAGGACGCGCCCGCCGTCGCGGGAGATCGTCACCGAGCGCGGCACGCCCAGCGTGAAGCGCCTGGTTTTGGCTAGCTGCCGGGGGAAGTCGTCGATCGCCATGGCTGAATTCTGCACGCGATAGCAATAGCATGCAGAATTCACCATCAGCAAAGACTTTTAGCGATTATGGCGCTATCCGGCCGGCGGCGGGCCGAAGGCCGGGATGTGGCACGTCGGCACGCTGCCGGTGCCCGTAAAGGGCGTGTCGGTCACGTCGTTGGCCGCGTCGCCTTCCGGCCCGGTGGGGACGACGTTCGTGTTGTAGGTGTAGACGTTCACGTACTCGGTCGGGCTCTCGCCGGCCTGCGGGCTCTCGTTGCCGTGGTTGCCATCCTGCGTGACGTTGTCGAGGTTGACGTTCTCCAGCTCGAGCTGGAGCGGGTTGGCGGCGTCGGAGCCCTCGAAGATGGAGTAGGCGCCCGACTCCGAATCGGTCGACGCCACGCCGTCGAGCACGATGTCCCGCTGGGTCGGGACACTGGTCCCGCCCGAGGCGTAGAACGGGTTGAAGATCAGCACGTGCTTGATGTTCGTCAGGCAGATGTCCCGGTAGGTCACCCCGTCGGTGAGCCCGCCGCTATCAGCGTCCGTCTTGACCTGAATCCCGGTATCGCTGACGGACAGGTTGCCGAGACTGTCCAACCCGTTCAGCGTGGAGTTCTCGAAGAGGACGTTGTAGACGCCGCCCGCGGTCTGGCTGCCGACGGACAGGCCGTGCGATCCGTAGCAGTGCACGCCGTCCACCGTGATGTTCCGGGAGGCCGTGCCGGCGTTGGACTTGACGGCCACGCAGTCGTCGCCGTTCTGGATCATGTCGTCCCTGATCGTCACGTCGCTCTCGCTGACCGGGTCCACGCCGTCGGTGTTCCGCGCGGTCGCGGGTGTGTTGATCTCCACGCCCCAGACCGTCAGCCCGTGGCCGCCGGTGATGTAGACGTGGTACATCGGCGAGTTCGCCAGCTCGATCTGGTAGATCGTGAGGTTGTTCGCGCCGTTGCCGTAGATGAGGTACGGGTTGTTCTGGTTGCCGCCGGAATCGGCGACCTGCGCGACGTCCCACCAGCTCTGGGTGCTGCCGACGAGCGCGTGCCACGGCCGTCGATCGTGCCGAGGCCGCCGTCGGCGCCGCGGGTGCCCATGAGCCCGGCGTCGCTGCCCCCGAAGGTGATGAAGGGATAGCAGCCGCCGCCGTCCGCGCTGACCGTGCCGCACGTGTTCGTGGGGTACTGGGACGGGATCTGGTAGTCGGCCGGGTTCAGTGAGGCGTACAGCGTGACGCCGTCCTCGACCACGAGCGTCTCGCGCTGCCTGATGGTCAGCGGGCCGCTGAGGAAGGAGTTGCCCGCGGGCGCGGCGGCCAGGACGACGGCGCGGCCGGTGCCCGCGCAGCGGTCGAGTGCGTGCGGCCGTCGAGGGCACGGAGAGGAGGAGAAGGCCGGCCGCGCCGGCCACGGCAAGCAAGGAGAAGCGGATCTTCATTGAACGTCTCCCAGGGAAAGTCAGAGTGTGACCGGTCTCATTAACTGCCCGGCACGACCCAAAGTCAATATCTCTTCCAGGCCCTCCGGCCCAGGCCAGGACTAGGCTCGTGCCGTGCACGAAGTAGTCGCCCTCGCGCTGCCCGCCGTCGAGGCATTCGACCTGGCCATCCCGTCACAGATCTTCGGCCACCACAAGCAGAGCGGGCGGTACCGCTTCACCGTGTGCGCCCCCGTGGCCGGCCTGGTGCCGTCCACGACCGGGTACGAGGTCAGGGCCGCGCGTGGCCTGGAGTGCCTGGCCGGCGCGGACACGGTGGTGGTGCCGGGCTACCTGCCCCTGGGCAACCCCGGCGCGGACGTCTGCGCGGCGCTGCGGGCGGCGGCCGACCGCGGGGCCCGCGTGGTCTCGGTGTGCACGGGGGCCTTCGCCCTGGCCGCGGCCGGCCTGCTGGACGACCGCCAGGCCACCACGCACTGGCAGTACGCCGCCGAGCTGGCGGCCAGGTATCCGGCGGTAAAGGTCGACCCGGACCGGCTGTGGGTGGACGAGGGCAGCGTGCTGACCAGCGCCGGCCTGGCCGCCGGCATCGACCTGTGCGTGCAGCTGGTGCGCGCCGACTTCGGCAGCGACGCCGCGATCAGCGTCGCACGGTACATGGTCGTCGCCCCGCACCGTGATGGCGGCCAGGCGCAGTTGCTGGAACGTCCTGTGCCGCCGCCGGCGGAGAGCCTGGCGGCCACCTGCGACTGGGCGCTGGAGCATCTCGCCGAACCCCTAACGGTCGCCGACCTTGCCCGTCACGCCGGTTGGGCTCCCCGTACCTTCGCACGCCGCTTCGTGGCCGAGAGCGGCATGGCGCCGCTGCGCTGGCTCACCGCCGCGCGGGTGCGCGAGGCGCGGCGCCTCCTCGAGATCAGCGACCTCACGGTCGACGAGGTCGCCGCCCGCAGCGGCCTGGGCAGCGCCGCCACCCTGCGCGTGCACCTGGCGCGCGACGCGGGGACGACGCCCACCGCCTACCGGGCCACGTACCAGGGCCGTGAGCCGCGTGCCCGTGGCGCCGCCAACGTCGGCTAAGCCGAGCGCCAAGGGGAGGCAGGATCCCGACGATACGAGGCAGTCTTGCCACTCGCCGTGCCGCGGCGGCTGGCCAACGATGGGACCATGACCAATGTTGACGCGCTTACCGATCGCAACCGGGCCTTCGCCGCCACCGACGCCCGGCAGCACGTTCCCGCGCTGCCGTTCATCCCGTTCCAGAACCTCTACATCGTCACGTGCATCGACTGCCGGGTCGAGCCGGCCGAGATCCTCGGGATCAGGCTGGGCGAGGCGCTGGTGGAGCGGAACATCGGCGGCCGGGTGACGCCCGCCGTCCTCCGGGACATCGCCTACGCCGCCTACCTGGTGGAATCCAAGGCGCCGCAGGGCCCGTGGTTCGAGGTCGCCATCATTCACCACACCGACTGCGGGTCCACCCTGCTGGCCGACGACGAGCTCCGGCAGGGCTTCGCCGACCGGATCGGCGCTGACGAGCGGACCCTGACCGACACGGCGGTGCTGGACCCGGAGCGCACGGTGCGCACCGACGTCCACCGGGTGCTGCACGCGCGCGAGATCCCGGCCGACGTCCGTGTCTCCGGCCACGTCTACGACGTCCGGACCGGCGTGGTCACCACCGTCGTCGACGCGAAGTCAGGCGCCTAGGACCCGCTTAGCTGACAACGCCGCGCAGCGAGCGCAGCGCGTCCGACAAGAGCTCGCGCAGGGGGCGGCCCTCGGTGGATGGAGGTCCACGTCTCGCGGCATACCGACTGCACCAAGTGCAATCGATCTGCTAGCGCGCGGTGACCGGCCGCCGCCTCGGCGTGCCCGTCGCCCCGGTCGCGGCCGAGGACGCCGGGCGGCACTTCGGCTTCCTGAGCGGCCTCGTCGGCCTCGACAGCCCGGCCTCGAGGAAGATCACCCGTGACCTGCTTGGGTGGACGCCGGTCCGGCCGGGCCTTATCGCGGACCTCGCAGAATCTCCGCTAGATCAAAGCTGACCGGCTCTTCGAGCTGGGCGAAGGTACACGATTCGGGGGTGCGGTCAGGCCGCCAGCGGACGAACTGGGCGGTGTGGCGGAGACGCGGGCCCTCCATGTGGTCGTAACGGGCCTCGACCACGCGTTCCGGGCGCAGCGGGACGAACGACAGGTCCTTGCCGACGTTCCAGCGGCTGAACTCGGAACTGCGCGGGGTGCGGACGCCCGCGGGCGGCTGGCCCCAGTTCCACGGGTGACCGTCGAACGTGGTCACCAGGGGCTCGAGTTCGGCGCGGAGCGCGCGCCGGGTCGCCATCGGGAACGCGCCGATGACCCCGATGCTCGCGAGTTCGCCCGACGGCCGGTACAGGCCGAGCAGCAGCGAGCCGATCGCGTCGTCACCGGTCTTGTGCGGCCGGTACCCGGCTACCACGCAGTCGGCGGTGCGCTCGTGCTTGATCTTGAGCATGACCCTTTTGTCGGGCTCATAGGTGCCGTCGGGTGACTTCGCGATGAGCCCGTCGAGACCCGCGCCCTCGAACTGGCTGAACCACCGCTCCGCCACGGACTTGTCACGAGTCATCGGGGTCAGGTGGACGGGCGGGGCCGCGGGAGCGAGTGCCTCCTCCAGCGCGCGGCGGCGCTCCGCGAACGGCCGTTCGGTGTAGTCGTCGGACCCAAGTGCCAGCAGGTCGAACGCGACGAAATGCGCGGGCGTCTGCCCGGCGAGGAGGCGGACCCGGCTGGCCGCCGGATGCAACCGGAGCTGGAGCGCCTCGAAGTCGAGCCGGCCCGCGGTGAAGTCGGGGAGCACGATCTCGCCGTCGATCACGCACCGCTCGGGAAGGTTGGCGAGGAAGGCGGTCACGAGTTCCGGGAAGTACCGGGTCATCGGACGCTCGTTCCGGCTGCCGATCTCGATCTCGGCCCCGTCACGGAACACGATCGACCGGAAGCCGTCCCACTTCGGCTCGAACAGGTAGTCACCGTCCGGGATCACGCCGACGGGCTTGGCCAGCATTGGCGGAACCGGCGGCAGCACCGGAAGATCCATCTGCGTTCCCCCGTAAAAAGGACGGCGGGCGGGTCACGTGAACTTTGGCGCTCATGTGTCGCCTGTGTCGTTGACTACGTATACCCGCCACGCCGTCCAATTCCACGTTAATACCGCCGTTGGCCGATCGTCAGCCCAGGCCCGTCCATTCGGTGCTGTATTTCCACAGCCGCTCGGCGAGTTCCAACGTGGCGACGGGACTGTGGGCCTTGGCCTGGCATTCGTCGTAGTAACGGCCGCTCTCGCCCGCCACCGACGGCGAGGTCGCGCAGTGCAGGGACGTGGCCGCGCCCTGCTCAGTGGTGAGCATCCGCCGGGTGATCAGAGTGCGGGCGGGCCAGGGCACGCGCCGCCAGATGTCGGAGGCGACCACCCCGGGGTGCAGGGAATAGACGGTCACCAGGCCGGGATCCAGCCGCCGTGCCAGTTCCTGGGCGAACATCACGTTGCACAGCTTGGAGACCGCGTACTCGCGCATGCTCGCGAGCGACACCGTCTTGCGCCGCAGCGCGTCGAAGTCGATTCCCGGGGCGGAGTAGTGGGCCTGGCTCGCCACGTTGACGACGCGTGCCCCGGGTCCGCTGGCCTTGAGCCGCTCAAGCAGCAGGTGCGTCAGGGCGAAGTGACCCAGGTGATTCACTCCGAACTGCACTTCGAACCCGTCCGCCGTCAGGCCCCGCCGCCCGCCGATCCCGGCGTTGTTGACCAGCACGTGCAGCGGCTCATCGAGTTCCAGGAACGTGGTCGCGCAGGACCGCACCGAGGCCAGCGAGGCCAGGTCGAGGGGCAGCAGCCAGACCGTGTCGCTGCCGGTGGCGGCCTTGACGGCCGAGACCGCCGCCGCGCCGAGTTCCGGCGACCGGCAGGCGATGTAGACGCGGCCGCCGTCGCGGGCCAGCGCCATGGCGGTGGCCCGGCCGATGCCGGTGTTGCCGCCGGTGATGAGGAAGGTGGTCACGGATGTGATTATCCGCCCGCCATCGCCCCGACGACCATGAACGGCTCCCGGCCGGACGCGATCAGTTCCGCGACGTCGCCGGGCAGCGGCGCCTCGGGAGCGTCGTTGGACAGGTCCCGCTCGCACGCGTAGAAGCGGATGAACGCCCGGCGCTTCCCGGTGGCACGGTCCCTGATCGTGCCGCGGAGCATGGGGAAGCGTTCCTCGACCGCGTCCAGCACGGCGCGCTGCGTCAGCGGCATCCCGTCACCGGCGGGCACCGCCACGACTACCTCGCCGTGCACTCGCGCGAGGTTCTTCAGGTGCGCGGGCAGCACCACTCGCACGTCGGACATCAGTCGATCACCTGGACCTCCACCGACAGGACCGCGGGCAAGTCGCGCGCGATCGGCGCCCACGTGTCGCCGGAGTCCGCGGACGCGTAGACCTGCCCGCCGGTGGTGCCGAAATAGATGCCCGCGTCGTCGAGCGTGTCCACCGCCATCGCGTCGCGGTACACGTTGACGTAGCAGTCCTGCTGCGGCAGCCCGCGGGTCAGCCGCTCCCATTCGTTCCCGCCGGAACGCGACCGGTACACGCTGAGCCGTCCGTCCGGCGGGTAGTGCAGGCTGTCGGAGGTGATCGGCACGACGTAGATCGTCTCGGCCTCGTGCGGGTGGACGGCGATGGGGAAGCCGAAATCGGTCGGCAGGTTCCCGCTGACCTCGGTCCACGACAGGCCACCATCATCAGAACGCATCACGTCCCAGTGCTTCTGCATGAACAGGGTGTCCGGCTTCGACGGGTGGGCTTCGACGTGGTGGACACAGTGCCCGACCTCGGCGTCGGTGTCCGGGATGCCCTCGGAAACCAGCCCGTGGTTCACCGGCTGCCAGGTCTGTCCCTCGTCGTCGGACCGGAAGGTGCCCGCCGCCGAGATCGCCACGTAGATCCGCGGCTCCTGAAGAATGATGGTGTGCAGGCACATGCCGCCCGCGCCCGGCTGCCAGCTCGCCGCGGTCGTGTGCGTCCGCAGGCCGGTGAGCTCGGTCCAGGTCGCGCCCCCGTCGGCCGACCTGAACAGGGCCGCGTCCTCGGCGCCCGCGTAGACCACGTCGGGGTCGGTGGCGGACGGCTCCAGGTGCCAGATCCGCTTGAACTCCCAGGGCCGCGGCGTGCCGTCGTACCACAGGTGCGTGCCCGGCTCGGTAGCGTAGGTGAAGTCGTTGCCCACCGCCTGCCAGGTGGCGCCGCCGTCGTCCGAACGCTGAATGATCTGCCCGAACCAGCCCGTGTTCTGCGACGCGTACAGGCGGTTGGGATCGGCGGGGGAGCCCTTCATGTGATAAACGTCCCAGCCGGCGAAGTGGGGCTCGCTGATCTCCCACTTCTCCCGGCTGGCGTCCGACGTGAGGACGAAACCGCCCTTGTGGGTTCCGGCCAGGACTCGTACCTGAGTCATTGTCCCTCCCTTCCGAGCCGGGCATAAACGCCCAGCTCAACGTAGCCGTCACACTAATTCCACGAATGACGCGCCGCTAGATACGACGTCGCTTCGGACCGAAACTCATCGGCGCTATGGCAGGATGGAATGCGCCTTTTACCACCGCAAATCAGGAGCAGACGATGGCCGGACAGCCGCAAGAACCTTCGTGGTCGCCGCACCCGCCGGCCCAGCCGGGGTATAACCCGCCCCCGCCGCAGGCGGGACAGCAGCAGTACGGCTACCCGCCGCCGGGAAACGGCGCGCCGGGCTACGCGCCCTACGGTGAGCAGACGCAGGCCTACGACCAGCAGCAGCAGGCGTACGCCGACCAGCAGCAGGCCCAGCAGGGCTACGTCGACCCGCAGGCGCAGCAGGCCTACGCTGACCAGACGCAGGTCTACGGCGGCCAGCCGCAGGACCCGGGGTACCAGCAGAACTACGGTCAGCAGGCGGGCCAGCCGCTCGGCGCGGGGCAGTGGCAGCAGGACCAGGGCCAGTGGCAGCAGCAGGGTCAGGACCAGGGCCAGTGGCAGACGCCGCCCCCGCAGACGTTCCGGCCGTCGCGGCCCGCCAAGAGCGCGAAGTCCGCCAAGGAGGGCAGGGGCTTCGTCAGCTCCCTGTTCGACTTCGGCTTCACGTCCTTCGTGACCCCGAAGATCATCAAGGTGCTCTACGTCCTCGTCACTATCTGGACGCTCCTGTGGGCCCTGTCTTTCCTCGACATCGGCTTCCGGTACGGGCACGCCGCCGGCGGCCTCGTCGTGCTGATCATCGTCGACCCGATCCTCATCCTGGTGTCACTCGGCGTGATGCGCGTGGTGCTGGAATTCTTCATGGTGTCCTTCCGCATGCAAGAGGACCTGAAGGCCCTGCGGGAGAACAGCCAAGTGAGCCGCGACGAGAAGTCTGGCGACGACGACGCTCAGTAACGGCGCTGAAGACTTTCGCCAGATTCTTTTGCGGCGCCGTCGTCCACACCCCCGTCCGCGTCCTCCACAGCATGTAAGCCATGCCTGCCCGGCACGCTAGCGCCCGTCATCCACAGCGGCAGGTGGCCGCGCAGGCCCGTGATCCACAGCCCAGGGCGGCTTACGCACATGGTGATCCACAGGGGCCTCGCAGTACGTTACGTGTTCCGGGGACAAGCGGTACGGCACGGATGACGGCCGCGAGGCAGGGGACCGGGGACAGATGATGGCGAGCCGGGCAGGACATCCAGTCATGACCAAAACCCTTTCGACGACGCCAGCGGAGCACATCACGCGGCACAGCCGTCACTTTCAGATCATCGTCGACGTGCATCTGCTGCTGGTGCGTGACGGGCGGATCCTGCTGGGCAGACGGGCGAACACGGGGTACGGCGACGGGGCCTACGAACCGCCGTCCAGCCGCCTTGACGAGCGGGAGACGATCGTGGAGGCCGCGGTCAGGGTGGCGGCCGCGCAGACGGGCATCGAGCTGGACCCGGCGCAGATGTCGCTCGCGCACGTGATGCACGACGTGTCCGGCGCCGGGCGGATCGCCTTCTTCCTGTCCGCGGACGGCTGGGACGGGTCGCCGGCGGCGATGGCGAGCTACAGCGACCTGGACTGGTTCCCGCTGGACGAGCTGCCGGCGAACATGATCGACCGGGCGCGGGTGGCGGTGCGCAACTTCGCCGAGGGCGCGCGATTCTCCACCTATCCCGCCTTCGGCATGTAACAGCGCCCGGCGCTATCACGCCGTCCCGGCCGGTTACGCGGTCTGTCGGGGCGCGTTCGGTGGGTCATTAGCGCCACGGGGGCCGTCCGGCCCACCGAAGCCGACCTTCACCTGATAAATCCGTCTATGTCGGGCGGCTGCGTCGTCCCGGGCGCGCACGGATGGCGGCGCCGGGCAGCGGACACGCGCACGCCGGCTGGTCGCACTAAACTGGCGGTTGATGCGCCTGGTAAAGACCCACGGGTCACTCAACGAGATCTTCGCCGCGGACGCGACGCCCGCGTCGTTCGGCTCGGCGGCCGCGCTGCGCGCGTTCGTCCGGTCGGTGTGCGACCGTGAGTCCTGGACGGGCGGCAGCGACGGGATCTACTTCTATGACGCGTCGGCCGCGCGGGCGGAGGCGTGGTTCTTCAACCCGGACGGGTCGTCGGCCGAACTCTGCGGCAACGGGATGCGCGGGCTGGGCAGGCTGATCCTGGACCAGCGGGGCACCGACACCGAGGTCATCGCCAGCAGCGGCAGCACGTATACGGTTCACCGGGCGCCGTCCACGCCGGAGGGTGTCCGCCAGGTACTCCTCGAACTGCCGCGCCTGTCATTCCCCAGCGGGGCGCTGCCGTCGCCGTTCGAGGACTTTACCGCCGTGACCGTACCGAACCCGCACGTCATCGGGATCGTGGGGGACTACTTCGAGCCGGACCTGATCGAGGCGGGCAAGCGGGCGGACGAGGTCTTCGCGGAGGGCGCGAACGTGTCGTTCCTGCGGCGGCTGGCCGACGACGAGGTATTCGTCCGGACCTTCGAGCGCGGCGCGGGCCTGACCCCGTCGTGCGGCTCGGGCGTGATCGCGTCCCGCGCCGCCTACTCGAAAGCGACGGGCCTGGACCCGACCGAACGCCTGGTCGTCCGCAACGCGGGCGGCGTGGCCGCCGCCTCGATGCGGGTCGACGGCGAGGCCTGGCTCCCGGTCCTGGAAGGCAACGCCACGGTCGTCTACCGCACCGAAGCGGGCCCCGCTGGCGAGCAACTGGCCCCCATCTTTTGGGACGCGCCCGAAAACGACGCCTATGCCGCCCTCGACACCCGCAACACGACCCTCCTCAAGTCCGCCGGCATCGCCACCGCCCACCCATAACCCGGGGCCCCGCCGCGCCCGCGCGTCCAGCCGCCCCGCCGCGCCCGCGCGTCCAGCCGCCCCGCTGCGCCCGCGCGTCCAGCCGCCCCGCTGGCACCCACCCCACCCCACCCCGCCGACCCGCCGGCGCGTCACCCCACCCAACGGGCCCAAATGCGCAAATGAGCCGGCTATGGCGGGTTCAAATGCGTATTCGGGCTCGCTAAGCCACGTGCTCGAATGCGCGTTTGGGCTCGCTCGCCTGTGCTTGTCACGGGTGCGGAAGTCGGTCGAGGGCCTGGCTGGCCTTGCGTTCGGCGGCTTCGGCACGCCGAGCACGGAGCCGGGCATCCGCCAGGTCCGCACGCGCCTTCGTCAGCCGCTGCTCGAGATCGCGGACGGTGGCTTCCAGCTGATCCTCGGCCGATCCGGCGGCGCTAGCCGCCTTCATGGCGATTGCCAGGGAACGTTTAGCATCAGCAAAAGCCTTGCGGCGGCGAACCGCGGCGTCCTCGGCATCTCGCGCTCGCGCGGCCTTGGCCGATGGCGGCTCGCGGTGCGGTGCCGTGCGGGTCGCGGCAGGAGCGGCCGCCGGCGCCGGCCGCGGTGATTCGCGGACCGGTGCCGCGCGCGGGGGCGTCGCCCGCGGTTGCTCGCGGGACGACGCGGGCGTCTTCGTCAGGGCACGACCGGTGCCCTTAGGCTCCGCACGTGCCCCGGATCCGGATGCCGTCGCGGTAGCCGGCTCGACACCGTCGTCCGGGCTGTCCCCGTCATCCGGGCCGTCCGGGGCGGGGGCGAGGCCGAAGCCGGCCCACTGGGCGGCGCGAGTGAGCGTGCCCGCGGCGAATTGCCCGGCTGTATCGGGATCGGCGAGGGCGGACGTGAGCGTGGCGGCGACGTCTTCGCGAAGCCCCGGCGGCGGGTCGGCCACGCCCGCGGCGCTGAGCGCCTGGCTGGTGAGGGCGTCGATCAGCGCGCCGCGGTCCGCCGACAGCTCCCGCAGCCGTCGGCCGTCCTTCGCCCGGGTAGCGGCACGCAAGCTGGACGCGAGCGTCTCGAGTCGCCCGGGCGCGTCCGGATCGGCGCGTGCCAGGTGATTGAGTATCCACGCCGCGCGGGTCGGCTTGCGCAGCGCCGTGATCCGCTTCGCGGCTTCCTTGTCGCCATCGGCGCGAGCCGCGTCGGCCAGCGCCTTGCGGCGCTCCATGAAGCCGACCGGGTCGGCGGCGTAAAGCTCCTCGGTCGCCTCGGTTACACGATCACTCGGCACATACCGGTCATGCCCCGGAGCGCAGGCCCGCGAACAGGTCGTCTTCCGGGATCGGCGCTCCGGTGGTGTCGGCTATGCGGATGAAGTACTCATAGCCGAAGGCCTCCTCGGCCACTTCCGGCGGGAGCTTGCTGAACCAGGAGTCGTTGATCTGGCTGCCGTGCGCGAAGAGGGCCTCGCGCTTGCGGTCCAGCACCGTGCGGATGTCGATCGTGGTCGTGATCCGGTCTTCCGACTCCAGTGCCCGGCGGGCCCGGTCATCGTCAAGGGTGAAGTCCGGCACCTCCTCGCCCGCCTCGCGCAGCGCCTCCCAGATCTTCCGCCACGAGCTGCCGCGCATCGTCGACAGGTAGACCTTCGCGGGAATTCCGGTCAGCTTCGCGGCGGCCTGCGCGGCCTGGCTCGCGTGCACGTGGTCCGGGTGCTGGTAGGCGCCCTGGTCGTCGTACGTGACGAGCACCTGCGGACGGTACTTGACGATGAGGTCACCGATCCGGCCCGCGACCTCGTCCAGGGGGACGTTGGCGAACACGTCGGGCCGGTCCTTGTACGCCCACTCCTCCATGCCTGAGTCGTGGTAGCCGAGGGTTTCCAGGTCACTGATCTTGAGAATCTTCGCCGACTGGCGCAGCTCGGCGAGGCGCTGGCGCGCCACCGCGTCCGCGTCGTGCCCGGCCTGGCCCGGCTTGATGCCGCCCGGGGCATCGCCGTACTCGCCGTTGGTGCAGGTAACCACGATCGTCCGGATGCCCTGGTCAGCGTAGGCGGCGAGGATTCCGCCGCCTGACGCCTCGTCGTCGGGGTGGGCGTGCACTGCCATGAGAGTGAGAGGCTCTGCCATACCTACAAGCGTGCCATGCCCAGGGCAGGGGTTAGTCCGCCGATGGCACCGCCGCCGACCCGTTGGCGCTGTTAGCGGTGATGGCCGATGTCTTCTTGAGCACATCGAAGACGGCCAGGCCCTGCCCGATGAGGCCGGCGACGACCTCGTTGACGCCCTCGGCGCCGTTGAGCACCGTGAGGTTCGACCCGGACAGGCTCCGCGCGGCCGCCTCCACGATCGCGGGCAGGTTCTCCACCAGGAGGTTGGCGGCGAGCAGTTCCTGGTTACCGCGGCTGAGGGAGTCGGCGCGGGCACGGTTCGCGTCCGCCTCGCCTTCCGCTCGCGCCCGTTCCGCGTTGGCGTCCGCGACCGCCCGCACGTTCGTGGCCTGCGCCTCGGCCGCGGCGATCGTGGTCTGCCGGAAGGCATCGGCCTCGGCGGAGAGCTTGGCCTGGTCGCGGTCGGCTTCGGCGATGGTGCGCTTCTTGTACGCGTCGGCGTCGGCGTTGAACCTGGCCTGGTCGCGTTCTGCCTCCGCGATCGTGCGGCGCTTGTACGCCTCGGCGTCGGCCGGGCGACGGACCTCTGCCTCGAGGCGCTGCGCGGCGAGTTCCGCTTGGTGCTGGGCGAGGGCCGTCTGCTGCTGGATGACCTGCTGCTTCGCCTGCGCCTCGGCGAGCGGGCCGGCCTGGGCGGACTTGGCCTTGGCCTCCTCGGTCTCCGCCTCGTAACCGGCGCGCTTGATCGACACGTCCCGCTCGTACTGCGCCTTTATCGCCTGTGCCTCGAGTTCGCGCTGGGCGGCGTCGAGGTCGGACTTCGCCTTCGCGATCCTGGCCTGGCTGGCGACTTGCGCCGCGTGCGGGGCGGCGAGGTTATTGATGTAACCGGATGCGTCCTCGATTTCCTGGATTTCCAGCGCGTCGACCACGATGCCGAGCTTTTCCATCTCGGCGTGGCTGCCGTCCTTTACCTCCTGCGCGACCCGGTCACGTTCCCTGATGATCTGCTCGACGGTCAGGCCGCCGATAATTGACCGCAGATGACCGGCGAAAACGCGCCCGACCAGGACTTCCATCCGATCCTGCTCGGAAAGGAACCGGCGTGCCGCGTTGGCGATCGAGGCCTGGTCGTCGCCGACCTTGAATGCGGCCACGGCGCGGACGTTGAGGCGGATTCCCTGGTTCGTGATGCATTCCTCGACGATTTCCGCTTCGCGGAGAGCGAGGGACAGTAGCCGCGCCTTCTGCTTGACCGGTACGACGAAGCTGCCGTGACCAGTGACGATGCGGAATTGCGGCCCGTCCTTCCGGCGCTTGGAACCGGAGATGAGCAGTGCCTCGTTAGGCGCGGGAACATGCCAGAACAGCATGACGGACTCCCTTTCGGGCGCTTCGCGGCCCGATTTCGGTGGGATGTTTGATAACACCGGTGTGACGAACACGGAACGCGCCGACAAGGATTCGACGACCACGATCCTGGAGTGGCGGGGAATTGGCTCGTCGGAGAACGCGGCGAACGCCTCACTGCCGCCGCGAACCTGGAGCAATACCTCGCCTGGGCGGTTTCCGCCGGGGCCGTTTCCCGGGATAGAAACCGTGACCCGCCCGACCTTGCCGAGCAAATTATCGCCTGCGGCGTCGGCGCCTTCTGCGCCTGTGCCTGCTGTGCCCACGGACACTTTCCACCGGCTTTCGCGTTATCAACGGCGGTATCCGGTATAGCACTTGCCGGGGTGGCCGGATCGGCCGGGGGTGTTAGGAATGTGTTAGGACGGCGTGATAGCCGCGTGAGCAGGGCATAAGGGCGGCGTGAGCGTGCTCGGCGGTGCTAGCGCCCGGCAGGCACGCGGACCGTGAGCGCGGCGCGTCGTATGCGGACGTTGAGCGCGCTGCCCGGCGTGACTACCTCGCCGTCGACTTCACGGGGGAGCGGGCGGTGCGCGGTGATCGTTACCTCGCGTGCCTGGAAACGCTCTAGATGGTGATCCTCCGCGCGGCTGTGGGTGAGCACTCGGGTGGCGACCCTCGGCCAGCCCAGCGGTCCGTGGGGCGCCAGGACGCAGACGTCGAGCAGTCCGTCGTCGACCTGAGCGTCCGGTAGCAGGGTGAACCCGCCCGGCAGCAGCCCCGAGTTGCCGACGACAACGGAATGCGCCTTGCGCGCGAAGGGTTGCCCCTTGTCCAGCCTGATCGTGAACGTCGCTGGGGATGCCGCGAGGTGAGCGGCGCCCGAGATGGCGTAGGCGAGCCAGCCGAGATGGTGCTTCAGTCTCGTGGCCGCGACGACGGCGGCGTCGAGACCCATGCCGGCCATGGCGGTGAAGGGCGCGTCGTCGGCGGTGGCGAGATCTATCCGCCGGTGTGTGCATGTGCTGGCCGCGGTGGCCGCCAAGGCGACCCCGAGCGCGGGTTCGGGATGCAAGGGGATGCCTAGGGTCCTGGCGAGCAGGTTGGCGGTCCCGAGCGGGACGATCCCGAGGGGCACGGGGGAGTCGGCGAGGCCTTCGGCGCAACCCCGTACAGTGCCGTCGCCGCCAACCGCCACCACGAGGTCCGCGCCGCGGACGGCGGCGTCATGTGCGGCATCGATGCCCGCCTGGACCTTCTCGGTGACGACGAACCGGGATTCCCAATTGGCGCGCCGCGCCGCGTGGCCGCAGAGCGAGCGGATATGGCGGCTGGCCCTGGCCAGCGTGCCATTAATGATGAACTCGACCGCAGGCATATTCATTTGAGGGTACCCGCTCCCTTGGGGACCGGGTCGGCGCGGCGCGCGACGCCGACGGCGGCATTGCCAAGGGCCGGTGGCGCCGACGGCGCCACCGGCCCTAAAGACGTGACCAGAGAAATCAGGCCGCTAATGCAGGTACCAGCGATGCGGAGAGATCAGCTTGTTCACTGCCTCTGGACCCCACGAGCCCTTCTCGTAGGGCAGCACCGGCGGGGGAGCGTCGAGCAGCGGCTGGGAGATCTCCCAGACACGCTCGATCCCGTCGGCCCGCGTGAACAACGACTGGTCGCCGAGCATCGCCAGCAGGATCAGCCGTTCGTAGCCCTCCAGGGCATTGCACGACGCGAACGATTCGTCGTACCGGAACTTCATCGACGTCGTGCCGAGGGTCATCTCCGGCCCGGGCTTCTTCGCCAGGAAGTCGATCGCGATCGATCCGGGGTCGGCGAAGTCGATGACGACCTCGTTGACCCGTCCCGTCGGCGTGTCGCTCCGGTGTGCGCGGAACATGCGCAGGGGAGGTTCGTGGAAGCCCAGCGTCACTGTCTGCCGAGAGGCCGCCATCGCCTTTCCCGAGCGCAGGAAGAACGGCACGCCATGCCAGCGCCAGTTGTCCACCTCGGCACGAAGGGCCACCAGAGTCTCGGTGTTGGATGACGCGGGAACGCCCGGCTCGGACAGGTAGCCGGAATACTGCCCCCGCACCACGTGCCGCACGTCCAGGGGCTTCAGCGCGTCGAAGACCTTGCCCTTCTCGTCCCGCAACGGCTTCGCCGCCAGCGACGTCGGCGGCTCCATCGCCACGAACCCGAGCACCTGGAACAGGTGAGTTACCACCATGTCCCGGTACGCCCCGGTCGCGTCGTAGAAGGAGGCGCGGCCCTCGATCGTCAGCGTCTCCGGCACGTCGATCTGCACGTACCGGATGTGCTGCCGGTTCCAGATCGGCTCGAACAGGCCGTTCGCGAACCGGAAGGCGAGGATGTTGTCGACCGACTCCTTGCCGAGGAAGTGGTCGATCCGGAAAATCCGTGCCTCGTCGAACACCTTGTGGACTTCAGTGTTCAGGGAACGTGCCGAGGCCAGGTCCGTGCCGAACGGCTTCTCGATGATGACGTGCGAGTCCTCGGAGGCCAGCCCCGATGAGCCCAGCATCGCCACCACCGACCCGAAGGCCGATGGCGGCACCGCCAGGTGGAACAGTCGCCCTACGGCGCCGTTTCCATGCCCGTTCCCATGACCGTCTCCATGCCCGTTCCCACGGCCATTGGACGAGCCGATGGCCTTCTCGGCCGCGGCGACCTCCTCCACCAGCGGCGACGGGTCCTCGGGGGATGCGGCCCCGAACGACAGGCAGGACGCGAACGAGTCCCACGTGCCGCCCTCCGGCTTCGTGTTACAGAACTGCGACACCGCGTCATGGGCGTGCGCGACGAATTCCGCCTGCGACAGGGCGAACTGCTGCGGCGCCGATCCGATGATCCGGAACTTGTCCGGCAGCAGCCCAGCCACGTACAGGTGGTAGAGCCCTGGCAGCAGCTTGCGCTTGGCCAGGTCCCCGGTGGCGCCGAACAGCACGATGACGTGCGGTCCCGGCCGCGGCCCAGTGTGCCGCCCCGCCGGTGAGCTCACTTCTTCTTCTCCGCGTGCCCGCCGAACTCCGACCGCATGGCCGAAAGGATCTTCGCCGTGAACGCGCCGTTGTCGCGCGACTCGAACCGCTCGTACAGCGACGCGGAGATGACGGACGCGGGCACGCCCTCGTCGATCGCCGCCAGGACGGTCCAGCGGCCCTCGCCAGAGTCGGACACGTGCCCGCTGAAGTCGTCGAGGTCCGGCGACTTCGCCAGGGCCGAGGCGATCAGGTCCACGAGCCACGACGAGACCACGGAGCCGCGGCGCCACACCTCGGCGACGTCACTGACGTTGATCTCGTACTGGTAGGCCTCGGGGGTCCGCAGCGGCGTGGTCTCCGCGTCGATCTCTTCCTGGTGCAGGCCGGCGTCGGCGTGCTTGATGACCGACAGGCCCTCGGCGATCGCGGCCATCATGCCGTACTCGACCCCGTTGTGGACCATCTTGACGAAGTGCCCGGCCCCGGACGGCCCGCAGTGCAGGTACCCCTCCGACGCGGTCGACCCAGGCACGCGCCCCGGCGTGGCCTCCACCGTGCCGAGACCGGGGGCGATGGTGCGGAAGATCGGGTCCAGCCGCGACACGGCGGTGTCGTCCCCGCCGATCATGAGGCAGTAGCCTCGCTCGAGTCCCCACACGCCGCCGCTGGTGCCGACGTCCACGTAGTGCAGGCCTGACTTCTTCAACTCGGCCGCGCGGGTGATGTCGTCGCGGTAGTACGAGTTGCCGCCGTCGATGATGATGTCGTCGGCGTCCAGCAACGGCACCAGCTGCGACAGCGTGGAGTCCACGATCGCGGCCGGGACCATGATCCAGATGTTGCGCGGCTTTTCCAGCTTGCTGACGAACTCCGCGAGCGACGAAGCGCCCTCGGCGCCCTCGCCGGCGAGAGCCTTGACCACGTCCGGGTTCACGTCGTACGCCACGGCGCGGTGGCCGTCGCGCAGGAGTCGGCGGACCAGATTGGCGCCCATCCGGCCGAGGCCGATCATCCCTAGCTGCATTGGCTTGTCAGTTGCCATGGTGGTTCTAGCTCCCCTTGTTTTCGGGCGACGCCGCCAGCGACCGGTAACGGCGGATCAGCGTGTTCGTCGACGAATCGTGCGACAGCGCCGGCTCTTCGGTGGCGGTGAGTTCCGGGATGATGCGCTGCGCGAGCGCCTTGCCCAGCTCGACACCCCACTGGTCGAACGAGTCGATGTCCCAGATGGTCCCCTGGACGAACACCGAGTGCTCGTACAGCGCGACCAGCGACCCGAGCAGCCGCGGCGTCAGGACATCGCACAGCAGCGTGTTCGTCGGCCGGTTGCCCTCCATCACGCGGTGCGGCACGACCTTCTCGGGCGTGCCCTCGGCCCGGACCTGCTCCTCGGTCTTCCCGAAGGCCAGCGCCTCGGCCTGGGCGAACACGTTCGACGACAGCAGGTCGTGGTGGTCGCGGATGGGGTTCAGGGTCCGCGCGAACCCGATGAGGTCGACCGGGATCAGCGTGGTGCCCTGGTGGATGAGCTGGTAGAAGCTGTGCTGTCCGTTGGTGCCGGGCTCGCCCCAGTAAACGGCGCCCGTGTCGTAGTCGACGTGCTCGCCCGATAGCGTCACGTGCTTGCCGTTGGACTCCATGGTGAGCTGCTGGAGGTAGGCGGGGAACCGCTTGAGGTACTGGTCGTACGGCATGACCCCGGTGGTCTGGGTGCCGAAGAAGTCGCGGTACCACACGGCAACCACGCCCATCAGCACCGGCAGGTTCCGCTCCAGCGGCGCCGTGCGGAAGTGTTCGTCGACGTCGTGGAAGCCGGCGAGCAGCTCATCGAACTGGTCCGGCCCGAGCGCGATCATCGTGGACAGGCCGATGGCGGAGTCCATCGAATAACGGCCGCCGACCCAGTCCCAGAAGCCGAACATGTTCGCCACGTCGATGCCGAACGCGGAAACCCGGTCCGCGTTCGTCGAGACCGCCACGAAGTGGTTGGCCACGGCCTTTTCCGAGCCGAGCGCCGAGACGACCCAGTCGCGGGCCGACGTGGCGTTGGTCAGCGTCTCCAGCGTGCCGAAGGTCTTCGACGAGATGATGAACAGCGTCTCGTCCGGGTTCAGGTCCCGGGTCGCCTCGGCGAAGTCCGTGGAGTCCACGTTCGACACGAACCGGAATGTCAGGCCGCGCTCCGTGTAATGGCGGAGTGCCTCATACGCCATCACCGGACCGAGATCGGACCCGCCGATTCCGATATTGATAACGTTCTTGATGGGCTTTCCGGTGAAACCCTTAAATTCTCCGGAACGAACCCTGGTGGCGAATTCCCGCATCCGGCCGAGGACCTCGTGGACTTCGGCCACCACGTCCTTGCCGTCGACAATGAGGCTGTCGGTCGCGGGCATCCGGAGCGCCACGTGCAGCACGGCGCGGTCTTCGGAAACGTTGATGTGCTCGCCGCGGAACATGGCGTCCCGCCGCTCGGGAACACCGGATTCCTCCGCCAGCGCGAGGAGGAGACGCATGGTCTCGTCAGTGATCCGGTTCTTCGAGTAGTCGAGGTAGATGCCCGCGGCTTCCGCGGTCAGCCGCTCGCCGCGCCCTGGGTCCCCCGCGAACAAGTCACGCAGGTGCAACCCGGAGATCTCGGTGTAGTGGCGTTCCAGCGCTTGCCACGCCTTACGTGAAGTAAGCGAGGGGGCCAAAGACCGCTTCCTTCCTGCTAGCCCGGGAGGACGATCCCCCCGGAGCCCTCCGGCCGCGCGGCCCATGGCGAAAACCGCCATCCTGTCGGCCGCGCCAGTCACGGGTGGGCTGACGTCGTCGTCTTGTGTTTGCGTAATGACTGTGCTCGTGCCTAACCGATCCTTGCACACACGCTGCCGGCAACAGCGCGGACTCCGGGGTGCGAGGGGAGATCTTCCAGCAGCACGGGGCGGCCGTCCGCCCCGGCGAGCGGGACGCACCAGTTCGGGTACTCGGTGGTGGTGCCCGGCATGTTCTGCGAGCGGCGCTCGCCGGCCGCTTCCGCCAGCGAGACGCCGACCAGCAGCGCCGGGGTCGTCGCGACGTAGCCGTACAGCGCCGTCGTGAATTCCTGCGCGCTCGGGCGCTCGCCGGTTTCGAGCAGGCCCTCGCGTCCGAGTGCGGCCAGCCAGGCGCTGAGGGCGCGGCCGGCGTCGGCGCGTTCCTCCGACTCGGGCCGCGCGAGGAGGCCAAGCTTGGCGCGCTCGGTGACCTGGTCGCCGTCGAGGAACGCCGCTGCCGGCGGCATGTCGTGGGTGGACACCGTGGCCAGGCAGTCGCGCCGCCAGCGGTCGGGCGGCAGCGGCGTCCCGTCGGCCGCGCGCTCGAACCACAGCATGGACATGCCCAGCACGCCGCGGGCGCCGAGGCGGTCACGCAGCCATGGCTCGACCGTGCCGAGGTCCTCGCCGATCACCACCGAGCCGTGCTCGGCCGCCTTCGCGGTGAGCGCGCCGAGCGTGGCGTCGATGTCGTAGTAGACGTAGGCCCCCTCCGACGCCGCGCGCCCCGCGGGCACCCACCACAGCCGGGACAGGCCCATGACGTGGTCGACCCGCAGCCCGCCGCCCGATCCGGCCAGCCCGCCGAACAGGTCCGCGAGCGGCGCGAAGCCCCGCGCCGCCAGGCGCCGCGGGTGCCAGGGCGGCAGGCTCCAGTCCTGGCCGCGCTGGTTGAACTCGTCCGGGGGAGCGCCGACGGTGTACCCGCGCGCGATCACGTCCTGGTCGGCCCACGCGTCGGCGCCGCCGGGGTGCGACCCGACCGCGAGGTCATGGACGATGCCGATCGCCATCCCGGCGTCCCGCGCTGCCCGCTGCGCATCGGCGACCTGGTCGGCGACGAGCCACTGGACCCACTCGTGGAAAGCGACGCGCTCGGTCAGTTCGGCGCGCAGCACCGCGACCTCCGCTGACCAGGGATGCCGTAGCCAGCGGGGCCAGGTGCGATAGTCGGGACCGTGGATTTCGGCGATGGCACACCAGGTGGACCAGTCCCGCAGGGCGCGCCCCTGACGGACGCGGAAGTCGTCGAACGCGGCCTGCCGGGCGGGGCTCAGCGGCACCGTCCGGATGATCTCCAGCGCGGCGAGCTTGGCCGTCCATACCGCGTCGCGATCGATCAGGGACGACGTCGCGCTCGCGGCCCGGAGCGGGGACGCTAGGGCGGAAACCCTGGATCGTGATGGGGGAGTAAGGGGTTTGTATTCAGGAATGTCCTCTATGCGGAGGTAAAGGGAGCTCACCCAGCGACGCGACATGGGCAAATACGGAGAATTGCTGACGGGCGGGAGCGGCTCGGCGGCGTGCAGGGGATTGATCAGCACGAAGCCGGCGCCGAGGTCGCGCGCGGACCACGAGGCGAACTCCGCGAGGTCCCGCAGGTCGCCGTGGCCCCAGGAATCGCGGGACCGCAGCGAGTAAAGCTGCACGGTGAAGCCCCAGGACCGGCGGTCCGGTACCGGCGCGATCGCATCGCCGCCCGGCGGCGAGACCACCGGGGGCGTGTCCGCCAGCTCCGCGACCAGCGCGGCCAGGGTTTCATCGGATACTCGCTGCTCATTGCCGTGCCAGTCCCAGTAGCTGACCGCCACGCCGAGGGCGGCCGCCTGCCGCCGAAGCTCGTCGCTGCTCACCCGCCCAGTCTGCCGCAGCCCGCAAGCCCTCACACCAATGACGCGGCGTGGTCAGGGACGTATGCCTGCATATCCCGAGGAGTCCTGACATACCCGGTCGAGGCCGGACGGTGCGGCAGCTTGAGTTTCGGCTCCGGCACGTCGCGGTACGGAATCGTGCTCAGCAGATGCGCGATCATGTTGATCCGTGCCCGCCGCTTATCGTCGGATTCGACGACATGCCAGGGCGACTCGGGGATGTCCGTCTGCACGAACATGTCGTCTTTCGCCCGGGAATAGTCCTCCCAGTGCGTGATCGACTCAAGGTCCATTGGCGATAGCTTCCACCGGCGCATCGGATCGCCGAGCCGGGACTTGAAACGGCGCTGCTGCTCCTCGTCGCTCACGCTGAACCAGTACTTGCGCAGCAGGATCCCGTCCTCCGCCAGCATTCGCTCGAAGATCGGGCACTGGTGGAGGAACCGCGCGTACTCCTCTTTCGTGCAGAAGCCCATCACGTGCTCCACGCCCGCGCGGTTGTACCAGGAGCGGTCGAATAGCGTGATCTCGCCGGCGGCCGGCAGATAGGCGATGTACCGCTGGAAATACCACTCGGTCCGCTCGCGCTCGGTCGGCTTGGGCAGCGCGGCGACCCGCGCGGAGCGGGGATTCAGGTAACTCGTGATCCGCGAGATGGTCCCGCCCTTGCCGGCCGCGTCCCGGCCCTCGAAGATCACCACGATCCGGGCGCCGCTGATGCGCGCCCAGTTCTGCATCTTCACGAGTTCGGCCTGCAGCCGGTAGAGCTCTTTCTCGTAGACGTCCTTCGGCATTCGCGCCCCCGCCTTGCCGGATTTGTCGGCCATTTCCGGATCCCCCTCCGCATCCGTTCCGTATCCGTTCCCCACTGGATGTCACATCGGCGACGTTCCCTTGGTAGTCGATGTCACTTAAGCCACCATAGAAGGGAGGCAACGTCGCATCGAGCACCTACAGGAGGCCGCGTGAGTGGCGAGCAGCAGGCTGGACGCTTCGAGACAGTGGAGTTCTCCCGTGATGGCGGGGTGGCGCGGGTCGCGCTCAACCGGCCGGACCGGATGAACGCCTGGAGCACCGCGGTCTCGGCCGAGATGCTGGCCATTCTCGGCGAGGTGAAGGACGATGACAGCGTCCGGGCCCTGCTGATCACGGGGAACGGCCGTGGTTTCTGCGCCGGCGCCGACCTCAAGGACAGCGGCGCGCCGTCGTCGGAGGGCGGGCCCGGCGTCAACACCGACGTCGTCCTCCGCGACGGCTACCACCCGATTGTCACTGCCCTGCGGGAACTCGAGAAGCCCGTCGTGACGGCGGTGAACGGCCCCGCGGCCGGGGCCGGCGTGTCGCTGGCGCTGGCGGGCGACATCGTGGTGGCCGCCGAGTCCGCGTACTTCCTGCTCGCCTTCACCCGCATCGGCCTCGTACCGGACGGCGGTTCGTCGATATTCGTTCCGGCTCGCGTGGGTTTCGCCCGCGCGGCGGAACTGGCGCTGCTCGCCGACCGGCTGCCCGCCGCCAAGGCGGCCGAGTGGGGCCTGATCAACTTCGCCTGGCCGGACGCTGAGTTCGCCGCGAAGACCGACGAACTGGTGCACAAGCTGGCCAGCGGCCCGACCCGCGCGTACGCGGGGGTGAAGCGCGAGCTCAACCACTGGCTCTACAGCCAGCTGCCGGCCCAGCTCAACCTGGAGGCCGATATCCAGCGTGACCTGTCGAAATCCGCCGATTTCGCAGAGGGTGTGGCCGCGTTCAACGAGAAGCGCCCCGCCAACTTCACGGGCGCCTAGCCGACTGGCTTTTATCCTGCACGTTCCCGGTTCTACCGTAAGGTCCATGACTGTGAACAAAGTGGCAGTAGTGACCGGGGGTGGCTCGGGGCTCGGACGGCACATCACGCTCGCGCTCGCGGAAGCGGGCTGGCAGGTGGCGGCGGCGGGCCGCCGTCCCGCGACGCTGGCGGAGACCGCGGCCCTCGCGCCGGACGGGTCGGTGTTCCCGGTCACGGCCGACGTGGCGGAGTCGGCGTCGGTCGACGCGCTGTTCGCCGCCGTGGAGGAGCGCTACGGCCGGCTGGACCTGCTGGTGAACAACGCGGGCGTGTTCGGCCCGGGCGGGTCGGTCGACGAGGTTCCGGTGGCGGGCTGGCAGTCGATCGTCGCCACCAACCTGACCGGCTCGTTCCTGTGCGCACGGCACGCGGTGCGGATCATGAAGGCGCAGGACCCGCAGGGCGGCCGGATCATCAACAACGGCTCGATCTCGGCGCACACGCCGCGGCCGGGCAGCGTCGGCTACACCGCCACCAAGCACGCGATCACCGGGCTGACCAAGTCGATCTCGCTCGACGGCCGGAAGTACAACATCGCGTGCGGGCAGATTGACATCGGCAACGCGGCGACCGACATGACCGCCGGGATCGCGGCGGGCGCGACGCAGGCCGACGGCAGCACGTTGCCGGAGCCCACGTTCGATGCGCGTAACGCGGCGGAGGCGGTGCTGTTCATGGCGGAGCTTCCGCTCGACGCCAACGTGCAGTTCCTGACGATAACCGCGACGACGATGCCGTTCATCGGCCGCGGCTGATGGCGGTGCCACGGCCGATGAACGATCGGCAGGCACCCCACGCTATGTCGGGGCGGATTCCCCGGAAGGGGGGGCATCCGGGGAATCCGCGCGGGGTAAGCCCTAACTGTGAAACGCCACGCTCCAAAGGGGCGTTACACATCTGCCATAATTTTTTTACGTGACGATACGATCACTTACCGTGAAATCGAGACGGAGTCGGTGATCCCGAGCTTGCGCCGGGCCCGCTGGTAGAACGTGGTGTGGCCGAGCCGGACGACACGGGCGGCGGCGGGCCGCGGCGTGATGTCGAGGAAGTCGCCGGGACCGGCGTACCCGGCGACCCGCCCGTCCACTTCGATCGCCAGCTTCCCGCTGCCCGACAGCACTTCGAGCGACACCGTGTCGGTGACCGACACGACGACTCCCCGGTTGTAGGCCGAGTGCGGCGAGGCCGGCGTGACGAGCAGCGCTTCGACGGCAGGGCTGACGATCGGCCCGCCCGCCGAGAAACTGTAGGCCGTCGACCCGGTCGGCGTCGCGACGATCACCGCGTCCGCGACGTAGGAGACGAACGGCTGCCCGCCGGCGTGCACGGCCACCGCGGCGAGGCCGTCGCCCGGTGTCCGCACGACCGCGATGTCGTTGAACGCGGTCGCCCGGTCATCGTCAGCCCCGGCGGCCGGGCCGTCCGGGTCGGCGACGAAGCAGTCGATCGCGAGCCGGGGCTCGGTGGTGAACTCGTGGGCGTCGATCGCCGACAGTGCCGTCGCCAGTTCCGGCACGTCGACCTCGGCCAGGAAGCCCAGCTTGCCGAGGTTCACGCCGAGCACCGGGGCGCGCTCTCCGTCGACCAGTCGCATCGCGCGCAGCATCGTGCCGTCGCCGCCGATGCTCACCAGCAGGTCCGCCCGTCGCCCCAGTTCGCCGGCGCTGACCGGCTTGGCCGCGCAGTTAAGCCGTGCGATCTCGTCGCCGATGCCGTACACGTCCGCACCGTTGCGGCCGGCCCACGCCAGGATGGCGTCGACCGCCTCGGCAGAATCCCGCCGGGGGTGCAGCACCACGCCCACAGAGTGCATCACTCTCACATCCCGTATGTCTCAAGCAGCCGCAGCCACACCTCACTGATCGTCGGGTACGACGGGACGGCGTGCCACAGCGTCTCCAGGGTGGCCTCGCTCGCCACGGCGATGGTCGCGGCGTGGATCATCTCGCCGGTGCCCGGTCCGGCCAGCGTGACGCCGACCAGCGTCTTCCTGTCCTCGTCGACCACCATCTGCGCCTTGCCGGCGTACCCGTCGGCGAACAGGGCGGCGCCGGCCACGTTCCCGATGTCATACTCGACGACCCGGGTGCGTATCCCGTCGCGCTCGGCCTCCGCCGGCGTGCGCCCCACGGCGGCGACCTCGGGCACGGTGAAGACCACCTGCGGCACGCAGGTCCTGCTGGACCGGTCGGTCACCGCCGGCTCCGCGCCGCGTGCCCGGGCGGCGATCGCGTCGCCGGCGATCCGGCCCTGGTACTTGCCCATGTGGGTGAGCAGGGCCAGATGGTTCACGTCCCCCGCCGCGTACAGCCAGCCGCCGCTGACGTTCCGGACGCGCATGGTGTCGTCCACGTCCAGCCACGAGCCCGGTTCGAGACCCGCGGCCCGCAGGCCGATGTCATCGGTGTGCGGCGCGCGGCCCGTCGCGGCGAGCACCGCGTCGGCCTCGAGGACGGTCCCGTCGTCGAGGGTGAGCGTCACCGCGTCGCCCTCCAAGAAGCCCCCGTCCGCGCCGCCCGCGAACCCGCCGCGCTCCGCGGCGGTGACGCTGGCGCGCAGGCGCACGTCCACGCCGGCCTCGCGCAGGCCGTCCGCCACCAGGTCACCGGCGAACCCGGGGAGGCGCTCCAGCAGGCCGCCGCGCGCGAGCAGCGTGACGCGGGCGCCGAGGGCCTGCCACGCGGCGGCCATCTCGCAGGCGACCACGCCGCCGCCGACGATCGCCAGCCGGCCCGGGACGGCCAGCGCGCTGGTCGCCTCCCGGCTCGTCCACGGGTTCACGCCCGCCAGGACCGGGGGCACGATGGCCCTCGTGCCGGTCGCGACCACGACCGCGTGCCGCGCGGTGAGCTCGGTCTCCCCGACGGAGACGCGGCGCTCGCCGGCGAGCCGCCCGTGGCCGCGGAACAGGTCGATGTGCGCGTTCTTGACCCAGTCCGCCTGGCTGTCGTCCTTCCAGTTGTGGGTGAAGGAGTCGCGGCGCTTGAGCACGTCGGCCGGGACGAGGCGGGCGCCTTCGACGCCCTGGACGTGGCTGGCTTCCCTGACGGCGGCGACCGGCCGCAGCAGCGCCTTGCTGGGCATGCACGCCCAGTACGAACACTCGCCCCCGACCAGCTCAGACTCCACGATCGCCGCGGTCAGGCCGCCGCGGACCGCCCGGTCGGCGACGTTCTCCCCAGTCGGCCCGGCCCCGATCACGATCACGTCATATTGCCCGCGCTCGCCTCCGGGCGCTGAAGCCCGGCTCGTTCCCTCGTCGTTCGGCAAAGCCCGCCTCACTCCTCAGTCCATTCCCCGGCGCGCCCTTTGGCTCGCGCTCAGATCCCCGTACTTGTCTCTCCCACCATAGTGGCGGGGTCGATGACGCGGTCGAAGTCGGCAGCGCTGATGTAGCCGAGCGCCAGGGCCGCCTCGCGCAGGGTGGTGCCGTCCGTGTCGGCCTTGTGCGCGATCTCGGCCGCCTTGTCGTAGCCGATCACGGGGGACAGGGCGGTGACGAGCATCAGGGAGCGGTCGACGTGCTCGGCGATGCGCTCGCGGTTCAGTTCGGCGCCCTCGACGCAGAACACGCGGAAGGCGGTGCACGCGCCCGCCAGTATCCGTGCCGAGTGCAGGAAGTTCGAGATGATCAGCGGCCGCATCGTGTTGAGTTCCAGGTTGCCCTGGGATGCGGCGATCGCGATGGCCGCGTCGTGGCCGAGCACCTGCGCGCAGACCATGAGCATGGCCTCGCACTGCGTCGGGTTCACCTTGCCCGGCATGATCGAGCTGCCCGGCTCGTTGGCGGGCAGGATCAGCTCGCCGAGCCCGGCGCGCGGGCCGGAGGCCAGCCAGCGGATGTCGTTGGCGATCTTCGCCAGCGGGACGGCGAGACCGCGCAGCCCGGCCGAGGCCTGCGCCACCGCGTCCGATCCGGCGAGGGCGGCGAACTTGTTCCGCGCGGTGCGGAACGGGTACCCGGCCGACTCGCTGATCCGTTCCGCGACCGCCTCGGCGAAGCCGGGCGGGGCGTTCAGGCCGGTGCCGACGGCGGTGCCGCCGGCCGCGAGCTCATACAGGCCCTCGGTGCTGGTCTTGAGCTGCCCGGCCGCCTGCTCGAGCTGGCGGGCGTACCCGGACCACTCCTGGCCGACGGTGAGCGGGACCGCGTCCTCCAGGTGGGTGCGGCCGATCTTGACGACGTGGTGCCACTGTTCCGCCTTCATGGCGATCGCCGTCTGGAGCGCGGTCACGGCGGGGAGCACGTCTTCGTGGACGGCCCGTGCCGCCGCGATGTGCATGGCGGTGGGGAACGTGTCGTTCGACGACTGCCCCATGTTCACGTGGTCGTTGGGGTGAACGGGCGACTTGGACCCGATCGTCCCGCCGATCAGCTGGATGGCGCGGTTGCTGATGACCTCGTTGACGTTCATGTTCGACTGGGTGCCGGACCCGGTCTGCCAGACGCGCAGCGGGAAGTGGTCGTCGAGCTCACCGTCGATCACCTCGTCGGCGACCCGGGCGATGAGGTCCGCCATCCACGTCGGCAGCCGCCCGGCCGCGCCGTTGGCCAGGGCCGCCGCCTTTTTCACGTGCCCGAAGGCGTGATACACCTCGCGGGGCATCGGGTCCTCGCCGATCCCGCCGAAGTGGAGCAGCGACCGCTGCGTCTGGGCGCCCCAGTACCGGTCGGCCGGCACGTCGATGGCCCCCATCGAGTCTGACTCCCGCCGGTGCCCGGTCGCCCCGATTCCGACCGGCAGGTCTCTTACTTCCGGGACTTGGTCCATGGTTCTAGCCTCCCATATGGGAAGCTGGTGTCTTGCACAGCGGAAGAGGAGGGGCGCGAGTGCCACAGTCGTCACAGCCAGCACCGGAGCCACAGCCGGTCCTAAGCCCGCTGACCGCGGCGGCGATCTTCCTCGTGGTGGTCGTGCATCCAGGAGGCGAACAGACCGTCAGGGACCTGCTGCCCGACGTGGCGGGGCTGCAGCGCTCGGTCGGCTTTCGGATCCCCGATGGCGGCCTGGACGCGGTCGTGGCGATCGGGTCCGACGCGTGGGACCGGCTGTTCGACGGCCCGCGACCCGCCGAACTGCACCCGTTCCGCGAGCTCGCCGGTCCACGCCACCGCGCGCCCGCGACGCCGGGTGACCTGCTGTTCCACATCCGGGCGACCCGGATGGACCTGTGCTTCGAGTACGCGACCCAGATCATGGCCCGGCTGTCCGGGGCGGTGACGGTGGCCGACGAGGTGCACGGCTTCCGCTACTTCGACGAGCGTGACCTGCTCGGGTTCGTCGACGGCACGGAGTCGCCCACCGGGCGCGCCGCGGAAACGGCCGGCCTCGTCGGCGACAAGGATCCGGACTTCGCCGGCGGCAGCTACGTGATGGTGCAGAAGTACCTGCACGACATGACGTCCTGGAACGCGCTGCCGACCGAGGAGCAGGAGAAGGCGGTCGGCCGTACCAAGCTCGCCGACATCGAGTTTCCCGACGACGTCAAGCCCGCGAACTCCCATGTCGCGCTCAACACGGTCACCGGGGACGACGGCGAGGAACGCCAGATCGTGCGCGCGAATATGCCGTTCGGGGACGCGGGCCGCGGCGAGTTCGGGACTTACTACATCGGCTACGCGGCGACGCCGTCGGTGACCGAGGAGATGCTGGAGAACATGTTCCTCGGGAACCCGCCCGGCGTCACCGACCGGCTTCTCGACTTCTCGACCGCGGTCACCGGCGGGCTGTTCTTCGCCCCGTCCGCGGACTTCCTCGACGACCCGCCCGGACCGCCCGCCACGGCCCCGGCGTCGGGCTCCCTCGGCATTGGCTCGCTGAAAGGACAGTGATGGACAACCTGCATCGCGAACTCGCACCGGTCTCCGACGCCGCGTGGGCGAGCATCGAGGAAGAGGCCAAGCGCACTTTCACCCGTCACGTCGCTGGCCGGCGCGTCGTGGACCTCGCTGGCCCCGACGGGCTGACGCTGGCCGGCATCGGCACCGGGCATGTGACGTCGATCGACCCGCCGGAGTCCGGGATCATGGCCGGGCTGCGGGAGTGGCGGCCGGTGGTCGAGCTGCGCGTGCCGTTCACGCTGGACCGCGCGCAGATCGACAGCGTGGACCGCGGCGCGCAGGACGCGGACTGGCAGCCGGTGAAGGACGCGGCGAAGAAGGTCGCCTTCGCCGAGGACCGCGCGATCTTCGACGGGTACGCGGCGGCGCGGATCACCGGCGTGCGGCAGGCGTCGTCGAACCCGTCGCTGACGCTGCCGGCCGAGGTGCGGGAGTACCCGGACGTGATCGCCCAGGCGGTCAGTGAGCTGCGGCTGGCGGGCGTCGACGGCCCGTACTCGCTGCTGCTGTCGGCCGACGCGTACACGGCGGTGTCGGAGACGTCGGACCACGGCTACCCGATCCGCGAGCACCTGGCCCGCCTGCTCGACGGGGAGATCATCTGGGCGCCGGCGATCCCCGGCGCGGTGGTATTGACCGGCCGCGGCGGTGACTTCGAGCTGCGCCTGGGCCAGGAACTGTCGATCGGCTACCTTTCCCACTCGGCGACGTCCGTCGAGCTGTATTTCACGGAATCGTTCACGTTCTCCGTCTACACAACCGAGGCGAGCGTCGCAATCGGCGCGTAACCCTCCCGGACCGAGTCGCTCCGGCCCGTGCCCGCTCCCGGACTGGGCCGCTCCGGCCCGTGCCCGCTCCCGGACTGGGCCGCTCCGGCCCGTGCCCGCTCCCGGACTGGGTTGCTCCCGCCCTCGCCCGCTCCCGGACTGGGTCGTTGGCGCCATCGAGCCAATCGGATTGGCTCGATGGCGCAACTGGCCCAAACGAGGTTCCCGGGCGGGGCAATCGTTACTCGACGGCAGCGAGGGAGTCGCCGAGCGATGTCCGCCAGTACAGGACCTCACGCCCGGCCCGCCGCCGCAGGACGGCGCCGCCGTCGAGCAGCACGCGAAGGTGATTGCCGACGGCGCCCATCGGCAGCCCGGTGAGCGCGGCGAGCTGGGTGGTCGAGTGGGGCACGTCGAGTAGTTTCAGCACCTGGGCGCGGTTCGCGCCGATCAGCCTGGCCAGGCCGTCAGTCCTCGTCGGCGCGATATCGGCCAGCGCGCCCGCCACCGGGTACACGAGCGCGAACCGGCCGGGCGGATCGAGCGCGGTCCACGATCCGTGGCTGTGGACGGGCACGAAGGACAGCTCCCGTGCCCCGGACAGGTCCTCGATCGGCACGTCGTACCGGTTGACCTCAAGACGGCCGTCGCCGACCCAGCGCATGCGCGGGCCGAGCGCGCCGAGCACCGCCGCCCAGCCATCGCTGGCCAGGCGGCTGGTACGGGCGACGATGTCGGCTTCCAGGACGCGCCGGCGCCGCGGCCACTCGGAGACCAGGGTGGTGGTCCACACCCAGCGGAGGATGGCGGTCACCGCGGCGCGCAGCCCGGGCCCGGGGAGCAGGCGTCCGGTGTACTCGCGTACCTCCGCGCGTACCCGGTCGTCGTCCCACGCGTCCAGCTGGGCGAGGTCGTCCTCGAACGAGGCGTTCGGGCCGAGCGGCGGCTGCCCGAGGAAGTCCGCCATCCAGCCCGGCGTGTTCCCGCGCCGTGGTCGCCAGAGGCAGCCGGCGATGGCCCGCCGTGTCGCGTCGGCGGCCAGCATTTCGAGGTAGGCCTCACGGTGCAGGGCGCGGAACGTCCGCTGCCACGGCAGGCCGGGCGGGTCCGGACTGCTCAGGATCGTCAGCGCGGCGACCGTCTCGGCGAACGGCGAGATGACGAACCGGCTGCGCGCTAGCAGGTCGGCCGACACGATCCAGCTGCCCATGATTCGCCTCCTCGCGAATCATTATGAAGCATGCGCGGCAGCCGGCAGGATCGTCAGGTGCCCACCTATCGCTCCCTCTTCGCCATCCGCGAGTTCCGTACCCTATTCGTCAATCGCTGCGTCGTGATGATCTCGGTGGCGGCGTCCGCCCTCGCGCTGGGCACCATCACGTTCGACGCCACGCGATCGCCGGTCCTGACCGGCCTGTCGATGTTCGGCGGGCCGCTGGTCTCCCTGGTGACCTCGCAGCTGCTGCTCGCGTCCTCGGATTCGGTCCGTCCCAGGACGGCTCTGATGTGCCAGATGGGCGGCGCGCTGGTTTCCGACGCCCTGCAGCTGGTGCCGGGTCTCCCCTGGGAGTGCCGGTTCTTCCTGCTCGCGATCCCGTACATCGTCAACTCGATGTTCAGCGGCACCCAGTGGGTCATCGTCCGGGCCGTCGTGCCGGACGAGTCGTTCATCCTGGCGCGCTCGACGATGAACCTGGCCGTCGGCGGCATGCAGGTCGTCGGGTACGGCATCGGGGGACTGGCCCTGATCTGGCTGTCGCCGCGCGGGCTGTTCCTGGTCGCCGCGATCGCCGACCTGATGAGCCTGCTCAACGTCCGGTTCGGCATCCGCGACCGCCCCGCCCGCGGCGCGGGAGGCAAGCGGAACGTGGTCCGCCGCACCGCGGCCGTGAACCGCCGCCTGCTCGGGTCGCGTCTCACCAGGCCGCTCTACCTGGCCCTGTGGGTGCCGAACGGGCTGGTCGTCGGCTGCGAGTCGCTGTTCGTGCCCTACGGGCACGGGCCGCTCGCGGGCTGGCTGTTCGGCGCGGGCGCCGCCGGGATGATGGTCGGCGACCTGACGTTCGGACGGTTCGTTCCGCCCGCGCGGCGCGATCGGCTGATCGAGCCGCTCCGCCTCCTGCTGGCGCTGCCGTACGTGGTCTTCCTCCTCTCCCCGCCGTCGTACGTCGCCGCGGCGCTCGCGTTCGGCGCCTCGGTCGGCTACGCGGCCTCGCTCCCGCTGCAGGACAGGCTCTTGCGGCACGCCGATGACGAGGTCCAGGGACAGGTCATGGGGCTTTACGGCACGGGCCTGATGATCGGGCAGGCCATCGGCGCCCTGATCGCCGGGACGGTCGCGTCGTGGCTGGCACCGGGCAGCGCCATCGGCGTGATGGCGCTTGTCTCCGTCGTCGTTACGGTCGCCCTGGTCCCCGGCCTGCGCCGGTCAGCACCGGCGCAGGCCGCGGACTCGGGTGCGCCGGGGTCAGGCGAACTGGCGGAGGGGCTCGTCGACGGGAGCGCCGGTTAGCCGGTTCGCGAGCGTGGACATCGTGTACGGCCCTCTCCGGTCTCTCCTCCGGCCCTCTCCGGTCTCTTCTCCGGCCCCTCCCCGGAGCCGCGCTAGCGGTTTCATGGGTCAAAGGGTCCGCGGGCCCTTCCGGGGGCGCAAGGCCTTGGGTGTATTCCGCCCGTATAGTTGCAAACCGGGCGACCTGCGGGGCCGCTTTGGCTTAACGTGGGTCAAAGATGCCACGGAGAGGCAGTTTTGACCCACGTTAATGACCAGGGGTACCCCTGATACCCCTACGGGTATAGTCAGCTGCCAGTATTTATCCCGTTATTTCCGGGAGCAGGCCGCTCGACGGCGCGCCGGAAGCCCCCCTTGGCGCCAACGACCCATGTTAAGCGGCGGGCACCCCCGCGCGGGCCCGCTAGTCCTCGCCCGTAGCGGGTGTGGCCAGGGCGAAGACCGAGACCGCGCACAGCACCAGCAGCAGCGCGCCCAGCATCTGCACCCAGTCGGCGTTGGCGAGTACCACCAGCCCTGAGCCTCCCACGAGTCCCACCACGGCGGCCATGCCCCACGCGCGTGCCCGTCCGGCCGTGGCCGGAGGACGGGCGCTGGCGGCGGCGTCCGGCACGGCGGAATCCGGAGCCATCCCCACGGGGGACGAGTGCTCCGGGGTATCGAGGTGACCGCGCAGGTAAAGCGTGTAAAGCAGGCCCAGTGACGGGATCAGGACCGCCAAGCCGACGGCGATCGCGATCACGAGTGTCACCAGCGTCGCGCGTCCGGCGGCTGCCTGCGTCACCGTCATCCCCGGCAGGAACCGTGGCGACTGCGCCGCCGCCCAGCCCACGACGACCGCGGCGACCGCCGCCGCGGCCGTCAGCCGTGCCAGGCCGAACCGCGACCGCCAGGACAGCACCAGCGTGCCCACGCCGGCCACGCCCGAGACCGCCACGAACACCACGGCGGCACCACGGGTCAGGTCCAGCCCCGAGTTCCGCATCACCAGCAGGCCGGCCACCGCCAGCCCCCCGGATGTCACGCCCGCGACCAGGGCACGACGGCGGAAGAGGGGAAGCAGGGAACGTGATGGGGACCGGGCTGTGTCGGCGGCCAGGTAGACGGCCGCGAGATAGGCCGAGAAGGCCACGGCCAGCACCCCGATGAGGATCGATCCCGGATTCAGCCAGGAGGTCACCGGGTTGCCGCGGGCGTTGCCGACCGGCACCCGGCCGAGCGCGATCGCGCCCACGGCGGTCCCGAGCGCGAACGGTGTCAGGACCGACGACAGCGCGAACAGGTACTCGGCGGGCCGGACAGTGTCGGCCGCCGTGTCGGCCACCCCGCGCAGCGCGTACGCCGCGCCGCGGAAGATGATGCCGATCGCCGCGATCAGCAGCGGCGCGGCCAGGGTCGACGTGATCGAGCCGAACGCCACCGGGTAGCCCGTCCAGCACACGACCAGCACGAAGATGAGCCAGACGTGGTTGGCCTCCCACACCGGTCCCATGGCGTGCCGGGCGTGCTCGCGGATGGCCACCGCGCGCGGTCCGTGCCCGGCGGCCAGCAGCGTCCACAGCCCGGCGCCGAAGTCCGCGCCCGCGAGCACCGTGTACGCCGTCATTCCGGCGAGGATGAGCGCCACGGGGACATAAGCCATCGATGGCCTCCTGGGGAAGCGGTATCCGGGCGAGCCGCCGCAGGATGAAGTACACGATCACCGCGAGGATCACGTAGACCACCGACAGCGCGCCGTAGCCGATCGGGATGTCGTTCGCGCCGGTCACCGCCTGGTCGACCTTCATCACCTCGTAGACGATCCACGGCTGGCGGCCGACCTCGGTGGTGATCCAGCCGGCGATCAGGGCGACGACCGACAGCGGGCCCGCGGCGACGGTCGCGAGCAGCAGCCAGCGGGGGAGCGTGCGCTTGCGCCAGCGGAGGAACAAGTACACCAGTCCGAGCGCCGCGAGCAGGGTGCCGATCCCGACCATCGTCTGGAAGGAGTACCGCACCACGTTGACCGGCGGCTGGTCCGAGAGGGGCACGATGTCGAGGCCCTGCACGGTCGCGTTGTAGTTGTGGAACGCGAGGAGGGACAGCAAGTGCGGGATCTCGATGCCCCACACGACCGCGTGTCCTTTGTAGTAGCCGAGGATGTGCTCGGCGGCCCCCTTCGTGGTCTGCGAGAGGCCCTCCATCGCCGCCAGCTTGACCGGCTGGTACTGCGCGACGTCCCTGGCCGCCCAGTCGCCGACGATCACCTGCAGCGGCGCGGCGACGCTCCCGGTCGCCATCGTGATGCGCAGCGCCGTCCGCTCGTAGCGGCCGCGCCGCCCGCGGAACATCGCCCACGCGTACACGCCGGCGAGTATGAACCCGCACACGATGTAGGCGGCGAAGTACATGTGGACGTACTCGCTCCAGAACATCGGGTTGTCGAACAGGGCCTTCCACGGATGGACGTCGGTCGCCCGGCCGTTGACGAGGGTGAAGCCGGTCGGGTGGTTCATCCACCCGTTGACCGCGATGACGAACAGCGATCCCGCCACGCCGGCGATCGCGATGGGGATGCCGCACAGGAAGTGGAGTCTGGGCGAAATCCGGTCCCATCCATACGCATAAATCCCGATAAAGATGGCTTCGACGAAGAAGGAGAACCCTTCCAGGGTGAAGCCGAGACCGAAGACGTTCCCGAAGTCCTGGATCCACACCGGCCAGAGCAGGCCCAGTTCGAAGCTCAGGGTGGTCCCCGTCACGACCCCGACCGCGAACAGCGCGAGCATGATCCGCGACCAGCGCCGTGCTAGCGCTCGGTAGAGCGGGTCGCCGGTGCTGAGGTAGCGGTATTCGGCGAAGAGGACGAGGACCGGGAAAGCGATGCCGAAGCACACCAGCGGGATGTGCACGGACAAGGACAGCGCCTGCATCTGCCGCGCTTCGTACAGGTAGTGCTGATTCACTCCCATGCCTTCAGGCTACGCGCGTCTACTACAATCCGTAGTAGACGGCGGCGTGATGCTGGACACCCTGCTCCGCCTGGGGTTCAGCGCCCGGCGATCACCCCTGACGGTCCGCGCTGACGTGCCAGCGGACGATGCTGAACCCGTGACTGATCGCCCCGGCCAGGGCCTTCGGCTCCAGCCGTCCATCGGGTAGACGGGGAAGCGGGATGAATCCCGCCGCGCGCGGGTTCTCCCTGGCGATCACGCCGATGAGGTGCTCGACCTCCGCCTGGTCGGTGACCAGTTCGGGCCGGGCGCTCAGGTCCTTGCCGCGCAGCCGCAGCCTGACCGGGTGCCCGCCGCGGAGCGCGAGCGTCCACCGTCCGCCGCCCGGGGTGAGCAGGACGTCGCCGTCGCGGGCGTAGCTGACCGGCACACGGTAGGTCGTCCCGGTCTTGCGCCCGGTGTAGGTGAGAAGCATCAGGTTGCCGCTGGGCGGGGTCGGGAAGGGCATCCCGAGCATGGCGCGCATCGGCACGTTGAGGATGCGTATCATCCGGTTGCGCCCCATCATCGGCGGTTCCGCAGGCGGTACGGGCCTGTTCCCAGGGTTGCTCCCGGGGTTGCTGTCGCTCATGACACTTCCTTTTCTGTCGGTGAACTTTCTGTCGGTGAACTTCTGTCGGTGAACTGGACCATTACCGGCCCATGCGGGCGTATGCGCGGGTGGCGAGGAGCGCGGAGACGAGCAGGATCCCGGCGGTCCAGGCCAGGCAGATGAGCACGTCATGGGCGGCGGGGCCACCGGTGATCAGCGCCCGTTCGGCGTTGACGAGGGCGTCGACCGGCTGATGGGTGCCGAAGACCTGCAGCCAGCCCGGCATGGAACTGGCCGGGACGAAGGCGGCCGAGGTGAAGACGAGCAGGAAGACGACGGGCACGCCCGCGGCCTGCGCGGCTTCCGGATCGCTGACTCGCAGCCCGATGGCGGCGAAGGCCCAGGACATCGCGTACGCGCTCGCGACCACCAGGGCGAGGGCGCCGAGCAGGCCTGGCGCGCCGTTCGGGCTGCGGAATCCGACGGCGAACCCGACGCCGACCATCACCGCGAGGACCAGCAGGTTGCGGGCCAGATCGGCGAGGGTGCGGCCGCCGAGCACCGCGACGCGGGCCATCGGCAGTGTGCGGAAGCGGACCAGGAGACCGGAGCGGAGGTCGGTGGACAGGCCGACCGCGGTGCCGATCGCGCCGAAGGCGACCGATTGCGCGAAGACGCCGGGCATGAGGTAGTCGACGTAGTTCACGCCGGGGACGTGGATGGCGCCGCCGAACGCGTAGCGGAATAGCAGGACGAAGATCATCGGCTGGACGGTGGCGAAGACGAGCGCCTGCGGGGTGCGGAGCAGCGTCAGGAGATTGCGCTGGGCGACGCTGACCGTGTCGGAGACCGAGGTGCCGACGTCGGACAATGCGGTAGCGGCGGTCACGATAGCGTGCCTCCTTGGGCGGTCAGGGTGAGGAACACGTCGTCCAGGGTCGGCTCGCGGACAGCCACCGACACGGGATCGGGAATCAGCCCGTCAAGCGCGCGCAGCATGGGCACGAGCGCGCCGGAGCCGGACTCCGACGCGACCTGGATCGCGGTGCCTTCGCGGCTGGCCTGGTAGCCGCGGACGGCGAGCGTCCGCACGGCGGTTTCGGCCTGCTCAGGCCGGGCGAATCGCAGATCCATCACGACGCGGCCGAACCTGTCTTTCAGCTCACCCGGTGTCCCGTTGTCGACGACCCGGCCGTTCGCGATGATGGCGATCTGATCCGCGAGCGCGTCCGCCTCGTCGAGATACTGCGTGGTCAGCAGCACGGTGGTGCCGCCGCGGGCGAGGTGGCGAACGGAGTCCCACAGGCCGAGGCGGCTCTCCGGGTCCAGGCCGGTCGTCGGCTCGTCGAGGAAGAGCACGGGTGGACGGTGCAGCAGCGCGGCGGCGAGGTCGAGGCGCCGCCGCATGCCGCCGGAGTAGGTGCGGACGAGCCGGTCGGCGGCGGCGTCCAGCCCGAAGTCGGCGAGCAGCTCGCCGGCGCGGGTCCGGGATTGCTTACGGGCCAACCGGGACAGGCGGCCGATCAGCGTGAGGTTCTCCCGGCCGGTCAGGTTGGGGTCGACGGCCGCGTACTGCCCGGCGAATCCGATCGCGCGGCGCACGGCGGCCGCGTCACGGACGACGTCCAGGCCGCGGACGGCGGCGCGGCCGGCGTCGGGCCGCAGAGCGGTGGACAGGATGGAGACGGTGGTGGTCTTGCCGGACCCGTTCGGTCCCAGCAGGCCGAGGACCGTGCCGGAAGGCACCTGGAGGCTCAGCCCGTCCAGGGCCGTGACCTTGCCGAAGGCCTTCCGGAGACCATCCGCCTCGATGACTGGTCCGTTCATGGCATGTACATTAGATCTCTAAGAATTAGATGTCAAACTCTTAGATATCAATCGATGATGATATGCTGCCTGACGTGCGTGAACCGTTTCGCCTTCCGGTGGGGCTGCGCCTGGCGCAGACGGCCCACACACTCGAGCGCGCCTTCGACGAGGCACTGGCCGACGCGGGCGGGACGCTCCCGGTCTGGCTGGTGCTGCTCAACCTGAAGATCCGCAAGCCGGGGACCCAGCGTGAGCTGGCGGAGGCGGTCGGGATCCGGGAAGCCACGCTGACGCATCACCTGAACGCGATGGACGGACGCGGCCTGATCACGCGCAAGCGGGACGCGGCCAACCGCCGGGTGCAGGTGGTCGAGCTGACCGAAGCCGGCGAGGCCGCGTTCCTGCGCCTGCGCGAGGTGGCCATCGGCTTCGACGGGAAGCTCCGGGCGGGGCTGTCCGAAGCCGACCTCGACCAGCTCGACCGCGTGCTTGTCCGCCTCGCCGCGAACGCCGGCCCGGCCGAGGCCGCTCCGCCCTGGGCGGGCCTCGCCGAGCCGCCTGCCCCTGGCTAGCGCGGCCCGGGTTCAGGGTAGGAGCCAGGGCTTGCCCTGATGCTGGCGCGGTAGCGGATCGCCAAACTACGGCACATGCGACGAATTCTGGCTGTTGCCGACCCGTGGATCAGCTTCCCGCTGCGACCCACGCCGCGGCTGGTGCGCGGGCTCCCGCTCATCCTCGCGCTGATCGCCGCCGGCCTGACGGCGTGGGTGTTCGAGCTCGGGGCGATTCTGCAGGGGCAGTCCCAGGTGCGCAACCGACGGACGCCTGGTTCGACGTGCTCACCGCGCCGGCCGGCGCGGCCTGGTACGAATCCCTGGCCGACGCGTTCTTCGGCGAGATCCCGCTGACCGTGCTGCTGGCCGCTATCGCCGTCCGCGCGACCCGCCAGCGTTTCGGACGGCACGACCAGTGACCAAGGCGTCATCGCCTCCCTCCGGGCGGGGAGGCGATGACGCCGCTGGCCGGGTTAAGTTACGGCAGGTTCCAGACCTGGGCTGCGTCTCCGGCGGTGCAATCCCAGATCTGCAGCTGGGTTCCCGATCCTCCGTAGCCGGTATCGTCGAGGCACTTATTCGATTGCGGGTTGTAGAGGGCTCCGTCGGATTGCGGGATGAAGACCTGCGCGGCGGTGTCGTTGCAGTCATACAAGTCCACTGTCGTGCCGTCCGCGGTTCCGCCGCCGTTGATGTCCAGGCACTTGCCCAGCGCCTGCAGGGTGCTGCCGGCCTGCACGACCGTCCACTGCTGCGCGTCTGTTCCGTTGCAGGTGTACACCTGTACCGGCGTGAAGTCCGCCGTGCTCGCGCCCCGCACGTCGACGCACAGCCCGTCGTAGCCGGTGATGGGGCCGGTGGTGCCGGTGCCGCCGCCGCCCCCGCTGCTGCCGCCGCCGGAGGTGGAGTACGCGGCGACGTAAGCCACGCTCATGGTGCCGCCGGAGGTGGTCGCGCTGGTCGGGGTGGTGCAGTCGCAGACGCCGTTCGGATACCCGCCGCCCATGGCGAGGTCCAGGATTATCGACATGTTGTGGTCGAAGGCGGCCTGCCAGGTTGACGTGCCTATCTGCGACTCGCTCACACTGAAGTACTCGTTGCCGTCGAGGTAGAAGGTGATGGACTCGTCGGATGTGTTGGTCCGGTTAAGGATCATCGTGTACGTGTGATAGCCGCTCTGGCAGCCGCCGCACGAGACGAGGCCGCTTCCGATGCCGTCCGACTCGTTGCACGGGCCGCCCGGATCGGTGCCGCAGTGGACGGTCCCGGAGACCTCGGACAGCGAGTTGACGTCCTCCATGATGTCGATCTCGCCATTCTCCGGCCACTGCCCGGGGCCGAGCATCCAGAAGGCGGGCCAGTACCCGAGCCCGCCGGTGGGCTGCTCGATCGAGGCGGTGACTTCCAGTTCGCCGCCCGCGGGCGCGCCTACGTTGGCGCTGGTCGTCTGAACGCGCCCGGACGTCCACGAACTGCCGCTGCCCAGCGCGGTGATATCGAGGTTGCCGTTTCCGTCGAGGTGGACGTTGCTCGTCGAGTTGGTCATGGTCTCGATCTCGCCGGTACCGAAGCTGGAGCCGGCGCCGGTGTCGTACATCCACTGCGAGTCGATGCCGGAACCCGCCGAGCCGGTGAAGTCGTCGCTGAATACGGTCGACCAGCCGGATGGCGGCCCGGGAACGGTGGCGGGAGCCACGGATGGTGCCGATGCCGATGCCGATGAGGATGCCGACGCCGCGGACGACGTGGCTGCCGCGCGGCCGGCGGTGGCGGCGCTGGCCGCGGGTACCGTGCCCGCCGCCAGCGCGAGGAAGGACGCGGCGACGGCGACCGCGGCGAGCCTGCCGCCCGAGCGCCATCGTCGCGCCGCAGAATCGAGGGTTTGTCTCACATGTGGTGAAATGCCGGGCATAGCCCGAGCCTCCTTACCCCGCCCCACGGCCAATATCAAATAGGAAAGTTTCCTATTTGTGTGACCGTAACGCCGGGGTAAAAAGGTCGTCAATCGCTGGAAACGTTAATAAGTTGTGAACGCCGAATATAGTACAAAACCGGCAATAAGGGCGGATGGCGTCACGCGCCATCCTGGTTACCAGATACGCACCCGCGCGGCGGGCTCGAGCCACAGCTCGTCGGTGGCGCTGACCGTGAACGCGGCGTAGAACTCGTCGAGGTTCCGCACGATCTGGTTGCAGCGGAATTCACCGGGGGAGTGCGGGTCGATGGCGAGCAGCCGGATGGCCTCCTCGTCCCGGGACTTGGTTCGCCAGACGCGAGCCCACGACAGGAAGAAGCGCTGCGCGCCCGTCAGGCCGTCGATTACCGGTGCCTCTTCGCCGTGCAGCGACACTACATAGGCCTGCCACGCGATTCCGAGGCCGCCGAGGTCGCCGATATTCTCCCCGATCGTCAGCGCCCCGTTCACGTGCTGATCCGGGATCTGCCTGGGCGCCAGGCCGTTGTACTGCTCGATCAGGGACCGGGTCCGGGTTTCGAACGCCTGCCGGTCTGCCGCGCTCCACCAGTCGGTGAGCTTGCCGTCGCCGTCGTACTTGGAACCCTGGTCGTCGAAGCCGTGGCCGATCTCATGACCGATAATCGCGCCGATCGCGCCGTAGTTGGCCGCGTCGTCGCGACCCGGATTGAAGAACGGATCCTGCAAGATCGCCGCCGGGAACACGATCTCGTTCATGCCCGCGTTGTAGTAGGCGTTGACCGTCTGGGGGGTCATGTGCCACTCGTCGCGGTCGATCGGCTTGCCGACCTTGTCCAACTCGCGCTGGAGCTCGAAAGCGTACGCGGCCCGCACGTTGGCCATGAGATCCGTCGGGTCGATCCGCAGGCTGGAGTAGTCCCGCCAGCGCACCGGATAGCCGATCTTCGGCGTGAACTTCGCGAGCTTGTCCAGGGCCCGCTGGCGGGTGTCCGCCCCCATCCAGTCGAGCTTCTCGATGCTCTGGCGGTAGGCCTCCGTGATGTTGCCGACCAGGACATCCATCTGCTCCCGGGCCTCAGGCCGGAAGTGCCGGCCGACGTAGGCCCGGCCGACGGCTTCCCCCATCGCCCGCTCGACCAGCGAGACACCCCGCTTCCAGCGCTCGCGCAGCTCGGGCGTGCCGCTCAGGGTGCGGCCGTAGAAGTCGAAGTTCTCGCCGACGAACGCCTCGGACAGGTACGCGGCGGCGCTGTGGATCACCTGCCAGCACAGCCAGTCCCGCCACGCCGGGAGTTGCTCGTCGGTGAGCAGCGAGGCCAGCCCGGTGCTGAAGCTCGGCTGCCGGAGCACGATCTCGCCGAACGCGCCGGCGGGCGGGTCCAGGGCGGCCAGCCACCCGCTCAGGTCCGGCCCCGCCGACAGCACGTCGGTCCAGGTGCGCAAGTTGTAAGTCTTCTCGCGGTCACGGCTCTCGACCTTGTCCCAGTGGTGCGCCGCCACCGCCGTCTCCAGCGCGAGCACCCGGCTGGCCGCCTGGTCGGCGTCGGGCAGCCCGGCCAGCTCGAACATGCGCTGAACGTGGCCGGCGAACGCGTCGCGGATGCCGGCGAACCGCTCCTCGCGGTAGTAGCTCTCGTCCGGCAGCGAGATGACCCCCTGCTCGAAGAACACCAGGTAACGCTCCGGGTCGCCGGGGTCGGTGCTGACAAAGAGCTGGTACAGGCTCTCGATTCCCAGCCACTCCAACCGCCCGAGCGTCTCCAGCAGCTCGGGAATGGAGCTAACGGCGCGAGCCGCCGCGAGCGTCTTGCCGATGGGCTCAGCGCCGAGCCGCTCGGCCCGGTCCGCGTCCATGAAGCTGGCGTACAGGTCGCCGAACTTCCGCTCCTCGCTGCCCGCCGGCGCCGACGCGGCCGCTTCCACGATCTCGTGCACCGCCTGCTCGGCCTCGTCCGCCAGCATCCGGAACACGCTCTCGCGTGCCCGGTCCGCGGGGATCTCGGTCCGTGCCAGCCACCGGCCGTTGACGTGCCGGAACAGGTCGTCTTGGGGGCGGGTGCCGGGGTCGAGCTCGTCGACGGGGATACCGGAAGGAAGCGTCATGGGCTCTAGCGTAGGGCCAACGGCGGCCCGGACGCGGATGGCACGACCGGTGACCGGGCCGCCAGGCTAGGGGGGGGCCGCGAGGGCTAGGGGCGGAACGCCGGGGCGCGGGTGACCGGCGCGGCGGGGCGTGAGGTCAGGAGGGGCAGGTCGCGGCGCGGGATGACCACCGACAGGGCGATGGCGCTCGTGGAGCGGGCCACCGCGGACGAGCTGTCGATCCGCAGCAGCGTCTGCTGCAAGTCGGCGTTCGAGGCGGCGGCCACCTTGCACAGCACGTCACCCGACCCGGTGATCGCGTACGCCTCCAGCACGCCGGGGATCGCGGCGAGGTCGGCGCTCACCCGGTCCAGCGCGCCCTGCGCGATCTCCAGCGTGACGAACGCGTGCACGCCGAAGCCGGCCGCGGTCACGTCCAGGTCCGGGCCGTAGCCGGTGATCACCCCGGCCGCCTCCATCCGGTCCAGGCGGGACTGCACGGTCGCGCGCGCCACCTTGGTGAGCCGCGACAGTGCGAGCACGCCGGCTCGGGGGTTGTCACGCAACGTGGTCAGCAACGCCAGGTCGAGGGAATCCAGCTCCGCCATGCGAGTCCTCCAAGAACTTGGCATTCTGCCTAGATAATTGCCGCATCTGCTCAGCATAATGCTCTAACTGGCTAGTAGCAGATGGCGTTGTTGCATAGGGCGGCCAAGTGCCGTTCTGATAAGGGCATGACAGTTACCAGTGACCAGCTTGTCGGATTCGTGGACTACGACGCCAGCACCGATCCCTTCCCCGTGAACGGGTGGGACGCGGTCGTGTGGGTGTCGGGCAACGCCACCCAGTCCGCGCTGTACTTCCAGCTTGCGTTCGGCATGGAGCTTGAGGCGTACTCCGGCCCGGCGACCGGAAACCGCGACCACCACGCGTACGTGCTGCGCGCCGGTGACGTCCGGTTCGTGATCAAGGGCGCGGCCGACCCCGCCAGCCCGCTCGCCGGGCACCACCGCGCACACGGTGACGGCGTGATCGACGTCGCGCTCGACGTGCCCGACGTGGACAAGTGCGTTGAGCAGGCCCGCGCGAACGGCGCCCGTGTGGTGGAAGAGCCCCACGACGTGGCGGACGAGAACGGGACCGTCCGCGTCGCGGCGATCGCGGCCTACGGCGACACCGTCCACTCGCTCGTCGACCGATCCCGTTATAGCGGGATCTATCTCCCCGGTTACGTGCGCCGGACCAGTACCGCCAGGGACAGCGCCGCCCAGACCGGCGTCACCCCGAGCTTCATCGCCCTCGACCACGTGGTCGGCAACGTGGAACTCGGCAAGATGGATGAGTGGGTGGAGTTCTACAACCGGGTGATGGGCTTCACCAACATGGCGGAGTTCGTCGGCGAGGACATCGCCACCGAATACTCGGCGCTGATGAGCAAGGTGGTCGCCAGCGGCAACCACCGGGTGAAGTTCCCGCTCAACGAGCCGGCCGCGGGCAAGAAGAAGTCCCAGATCGACGAGTACCTTGAGTTCTACCGCGGCGCGGGCGTGCAGCACCTCGCCCTGGCCACGCCGGACATCCTCAAGACCGTCGACGAACTGTCCGCGCGCGGCGTCGAGTTCCTCAGCACCCCGGACGAGTACTACGTCGACCCGGTTCTGCGCGGCCGCATCGGCCAGGTCCGTGCCCCGGTGGCGGAACTGCAGAAGCGCGGCGTCCTGGTCGACCGGGACGAGGACGGCTACCTGCTGCAGATCTTCACCAAGCCGATCGGCGACCGGCCGACCGTGTTCTTCGAGTTCATCGAACGGCACGGGTCGATGGGCTTCGGCAAGGGGAACTTCCAGGCGCTATTCGAGGCGATCGAGCGCGAGCAGGAGCGCCGCGGCAACCTGTAACCGGGGAAGCGGAACCCGGGGAAGCGGAACCCGGGGAAGCGGGACGGCCGCGTTACCGGCCGGTCCCGTCCGAGCGGTCCCGGAGCCAGACCGCGAGCTGCACCCGGGACTTCAGCCGGAGCTTGGCGTAGATGTGCTCCACGTGCGCGTCGACGGTGCGCTTGGAGATGACCATGCGCTCGGCGATCTCGCGGTTGGACAGTCCGCTGGTGACGAGCCCGGCGATCTGCCACTCCCGGCTGGTCAGTGTGGGGGGCGGCGCGGCCTCGGCCGAGCCGGGCATTTCATCGGCGTCGCCGGCCGCGAAGTCGGCGGCCCGCCCCAGCGACAGCTGACCGCCGTCGTGCCGCAGCGTGTCGTAACGGCGCCCGAGCGCGCTCGCGGCGGTGTCCGCGGCCCGCCGGTGCAGTGTTTCCAGGAACGCGGCGCCCGCGAGCCGTCCGCCGACGGTTTCCCACTGGCGCGCGGCGGCGCCGAGCAGCAGCGCGGCCCGTGCCGCGCGGCCCGCGCGGGCGGCCAGCCAGGCGTATGCCTCGAGGGCGAACGCGGCGCCCACGACATCGTCCAGGGCGCGCGCGGCCCGCAGCGCGGTGGCGAGCGCGGCGGCGCATTCGGCTTCCCGGCCGTGCTGCGTCACCAGCGCGAGTGCCGCGGTCATGTGCAGGTATCCGTCCAGCCACACCTCGCCACCCAGGCCGGGCCGGCCCTGACGGATGCGGGCAAGCCCGGACGTGATGCGGGCGGTTGCGGTTTCCGGGTCACCCGCGGCGCACGCGAGGTGAGCCAGTTGCATGTCCAGGAGGCACAGGCCGGCGTGGTCGCCGAGCGGTGTCAGTCGCCGTTCCGCTTCGGCGGCTTCGATGGCGGCTTCCTCGAACCGGCCGGCGAAGCTGCGGGCCAGCGCCAGTACCAGGTGCGCGCGGGCGGCGACGCGCGCCTCGCCGATGCGGCCGGCGATCCCGGCGGCCGCGATGGCGTCGGTGGCCGATTTGTCGTGCTGGCCGAGAAACGCCTCCAGGTAGGCCCGCGCGACCAGAGCCGCCGCCCGTTCCGGGGAGTCGCCGGGGAAGAGCGCCGCCGTCCGGGTCAGCCAGTGCCTGCCTTCCGCGAGGGTGCCGGACATCAGCCAGTACGGGCGCAGCGCGACCGCGAGGGCGGCGCCGTCCTCTTTCCGGCGGCGGGGCGCGTGCCGGGTGGCGAGAGCGTATTCGAGCGCGGCCTCGATGTTGGGGTACTCGGCCCGCAGCTTCGCGCACCGGTCCGGCTGCCCGTCATCGAAGAAGTGCTCGTCGAAGGACCGCGCCAATGCCGCGTAGCGGGCGACGAACTGGCTGCGGACCGGCCCCGCGGGCCCTGCGGCGGCGAGCCGCTGGGCGCCGAACTCCCGCATGGTGTCCAGCTGCCGGTACCGGGTGATTTCGCCTTCTTCCCAGGGCAGCACCGGTTCGCGCAGCAGCACGGACTTGTCCACGAGCCCGACGATCGTCTCTGCGACCTGGCAGGCCGGCAGCTCTCCGCCCGCGCACACATCCTCGGCCGCGTCGAGCTCGAAGGGCCCAGCGAACACCGACAGCCGCGCCCACAGTGCCTGCTCGGCGGGAGTGCACAGGTCATAGCTCCAGGCGATCGCGTCCGCGAGCGTCCGGTGCCGGCCGACCGCGCCGCGCCGCGCCCCGGTGACCAGCGAGAACCCGCCCGCGTGCCGGCTGGCGAGCTGGCTGAGGGGGAGTGCGCGCAGGCGCACCGCGGCCAGTTCGATGGCCAGGGGGAGGCCGTCGAGGCGCTGGCACAGCCGGATCACGTCGGCCTCGTTCTCCGCCGTGATCGTGAAACCGGGCACGGCGGAAGCGGCCCGCTGGGCGAACAGCTCGACGGCCTCGCTGCCCGTGCTGCCGGTGCCGCCCGTGCTGCCGGTGCCGCCCGTGCCGTCGGCGCCGGTCGCGGGGACGCGCAGCGGCGGGATCTGGTAGCTCGCCTCGCCGGGCAGGTCGAGCGGCTGCCTGCTGGTGACCAGGAGGCGCACGCCGGGCGCCTCCCGCAGGATCGCCTCGGCGAGGACGGCGCACGGGTCGACAAGATGCTCGCAGGTGTCCAGGATCAGCAGCAGGCTGCGGCCCCGCAGGTCGCCAAGGACGGTGTCCAGCGCGGCCGCGCCGGTGATCCCCAGGGCCGCGGCGACGACCTCGGCCAGCTCGTCGGGCGCGCCGGGCCCGGACAGCGCGGGCAGCCCGGACAGTTCGGCCAGTCGCACGCCGTCGGGATACCGTGCGGCCGCCTCCCCGGCCGCGCGCAGCGCTACCCGGCTCTTGCCGACCCCGCCGGCGCCGGTGACGGTGACCAGCCGGGACGCGTCCAGGAGTGCCCGGATCCGCCCGAGCTCGGTCTCCCGGCCGACGAAGCTGGTGGATTCGGCGGGCAGCAGCCCGTGGCCGCGCCGCCCGGCCGCCCCCCGCGGCGCGGGTGCGGTCTCGGGCCGGCCGGAACGGGTCACGCGAGCTCCCGCATCAGGGCGGCGAGCTGCACGCGCGAGGAAACGCCGAGCTTGGCGAAGATGTGGCCGACGTGCACGTCGACGGTCCGCTTGGAGATGCCCGCGCGCTCGGCGATCTCCCGGTTGGACAGCCCGCTGGCGACCAGCCCGGCGATCTGCCGCTCCCGGCTGGTCAGCGAATCGGCGGGCGAGTCACCGGCCGGCACACTGCCCGGGTCCCCGGCCTCTTCTCCCGCGCCGTCGCTTTCCAGCCGCACGTCCCAGGTCTTCCCCCCGGGCCAGTGCTCGTCTAGCCAACGCCCCAGTTCCGCGCCGGCGCGCGCCAGTTCACGGTCGCCGTCGCGCGCTTCGTCGAGCATGTACTCGTGCGCGGCGACGAAGTTCTCGTGATCTGCACCGAGCGCGCACGACCACGCCTGGTCTGCCGCCTGGCCGTCCGGGCCGTGCGAGCTGCAAGGGCTGTGCGAGCCGGACTGCCGCGCCAGCGCCAGGTACCGGACCGCGTGCCGGTTTCGCATGGCCGCGGCGGTGCCCGCGATGACCAGCCGCTCGGCCCCGAAATCCCGCAGCGGCTCCGGTAGCCGGTACCGGGTGCCGGTTTCGCCGTCTTCCCGCAGCAGCACCGACTTGTCGGTCAGGGCGGCGACCGTCTCGATGACCCGGTCGGCGGGCAGTTCGCCGCTGGCGCACACTTCCCGCGCCGCGTCGAGGCTGAAACCCCCGGCGAAGACCGAGAGCCGTTGCCACAGCGCCCGTTCGGCCGCCGTGCAGGAGTCGTAGCTCCACGCGGCGGTCTCCCGCATCCCCTGGTGCCTGCCGACGGTGCCGCGCCGCCCGCCGGTGAGCAGGGCGAGCCGCCCCTCCGGGGGCCGTGCCAGCCGCGCGGCGAGCTCGGACAGGGACAGCGCCCGCAGCCGCACGGCCGCCATCTCGATGGCCAGCGGTATCCCGTCCAGGCACCGGCACACCGCGGCCACCTGCGCCCGGTTGGCGTCGGTGATCGCGAATCCAGGGACGACCGCGGCGGCGCGCTCGGCGAATAGCCGCAGCACATCGCTATCGGCCTCCCGGGCGTCCGCGCCCGGGACCGGCATCGGCGCCAGTCGGTAGGTCGCCTCACCCGGCACGTCGAGTGGCTGCCTGCTCGTGACCAGCAGCGTCATCCCGGGGGCGGTGGCGAGGACCTCCTGGGCGAACAGCGCGGCGGCGTCGATCACGTGATCACAGGTGTCGAGGAGCAGCAGGGCGTTCCGGTCGACTAGGTGATCGAGGACGGTGTCCAGCGCCGCCTCGGGATCGTCGAAGGCGGAAAGGTCGAGGGCGGCCACGTCGTCGCCGAACTGGCGGGTAGACCGGCTGGCGGCGCGCGTGGCCAGGCGGGTCTTGCCCACGCCGCCGGCACCAGTGACGGTGACGAGCCGAGTGGTGCGAACGAGCGCCGTGACGCAGGCGAGTTCCTTTTCCCGGCCGACGAAACCGGTAACTTCGGCGGGCAGCCGTGCCGCGCGCTGGTCAACCAGGCCGAGGAACATGTGGTCCTCACGTCTTAGGGTCCTACCAGGCTACTACGGGGCGGGCTCGCCGACTTGGTCGCCGACCTGATCATCGGCCGCTTCCCGGGCACGCGGCAGCCATTCCCGCAGCAGCATTGTCAGCTGGACGCGGGATGAGATGCCGAGCTTGGCGAATATGTGCTCCACGTGCGCGTCGACGGTCCGCTTGGAGATGACGAGCTGCGCGGCGATCTCCCGGTTGGACAGGCCGCTCGCCACCAGGCCCGCGATCTGCTGCTCGCGGCCGGTCAGTCCGCTTTCCTCCGCGCTCGCGCCAGCCGCGGCGGAGCGTCCCGGCAGGAGCTCGTCCTCGTTCCCGGCGGCCGCCGCCACCACCTCGCCGAGCTGGCGGGTGGCGCCCTGCGCGCGCAGCGCCGCGAACCGCTTCTCGCCGAGCCTGCCGGACACGGCCCGCTCCGCCTGCTGGTGGAATTCCTCAAGGATCTCCGTGCCGGACAGCCGCTTGCCGGCACGTTCCCAGAGCGGGTCGGCCGCCCCGATCAGCCAGGCCGCCCGGTCGTACCGTTCCGCCCCCACGGCCAGCCAGGCGAGCATTTCCAGCGCGTAGGCGATGCCGATGGCATCGCCGAGCTCGTACTTGGCGCACAGCCCCTTGACCGCGGCCGCGGCGCATTCTCTTTCCTTGCCGGGCTGCTGGAAGTAGGCCGCGGCCGTGATCGTGTAGAGCCAGCCCTGCAGCCATCGCTCCTGGCTGTCGCCGAGCAGCTCCAAGGCCTGCTGGCACCGGCTGACCGCCAGGTCGAGACGCCCGGTCAGCTGGTACAGGTGCGCCATCAGGGAGTCGAGGAGCAGCAGTCCCGTCCGGTCGCCAGCGACGGTGAGCTGGCGTTCCGCCTCGACCCCGGCGGCGGCCGCCTCGCCGTGCCAGCCGCCCAGCGTCAGGGCGACATTCAGGTACAGGTAGCCGCGGGCCCGGATGCCGTCGCCGGCCGTGCCGAGCGCCTTGGCGACGCGGATTCCCGTGCGGGCGTCGTCCACGGCCTCGCGGACGTCCCCGGCGAAGGCGGCAAGATAGCCGCGCACGATGAGCGCCCAGGCGTGCTCGGCGGAATCGGCCGGGGTGTGGACGAGCGACTTCCCGATCCAGTACCTGCCCTCCGCCAGCAGGCCCGAGGCGACCCAGTACCCGTCGAGCGCGACGGCCAGCTCGCTGCCCTTTTCCCGGATCGACCGGGACTGGCTGTCCAGCCCGAACTCGAGCGCCGCCCGGAGGTTGGCGTGCTCGCCGCGCAGTTCGAGGCAGCGGGCGACCTGATCGTCGGCGAGCGGGTGGTCGCGGACGTAGCGCGCCATCGCCAGGTAGCGGTCGAGGCTCCGCCCGCGGTAGATCGCTTCCTGGCCGGCTTCGGCGAGGCGTTCCGCGCCGAACTCGCGCAGCGTTTCCAGCAGCCGGTAGCGCTCGCCGGACGGGCCGTCCCGCAGCACGACCGACTTCTCGGTCAGGGAGATAAGGGTGTGCACGATGTCCTCGCGCGGCAGGCCGTCGCCCGCGCAGACCTCCTCGGCCGCCGCGGGGTCGAACGCGCCCGCGAAGACCGACAGGCGCGCCCACAGCGCCCGCTCGGCCGGCGTGCACAGGCCGTGGCTCCACTCGACGGCCGTGCGCAGCGTCTGGTGACGGGGTACGGCGCCGCGCCGTCCGCCGGACAGCAGCCGGAAGCGGTTCTCCAGCCGCTGGCAGAGCTCGGACAGCGACAGCGCGCGGAGCCGGACCGCGGCGAGCTCGATGGCGAGCGGAATGCCGTCTAGCCGCTGGCACAGCCGGATCACGACCGGCAGGTTGGCCTGGGTGAGCTGGAATCCCGGCACTGCCGAGGCCGCGCGCTGGACGAAGAGGTCGACGGCGTCGCCCGCTCCCGCGCCGGTAGGCGGCGGGTCGCCGGCGTCCCGCACCGGCAGCGGCGCCACGGGGACCGTGTGCTCGCCCGGCGCGTCGAGCGCCTGCCTGCTCGTGGCCAGCACCGTCACGCCGGGCGCCTCGCGCAAGATGGCCTCCGCGAGCAGCGCGCACGCCTCGACCAGGTGCTCGCAGGTATCCAGGAGCAGCAGGAGGCGCTTGGCGCGCAGGTGCGCGAGCACGGCGGCGAGCTGACCGTGACTGTCCTGCTCCGGCAGGCCGAGACACGCCGCGACCGTGTTGGCCAGCAGGGCCGGGTCCCGGAGCTGGGACAGCTCGACCAGCCAGACTCCATCCGGATATCCGTCGGCGGCCCGCTGGGCACAGCGGTACGCGACGCGGGTCTTGCCGACGCCGCCCGGCCCGACAATGGTGACGAGCCTGGCGGCGGTCAGGAGCGTGGCTATCCGCGCGAGCTCAGCCTCGCGGCCCGCGAAGCCGGTGACTTCCGCTGGCAGCTGCCCGCGGCGTCGCTGGCTCACCGCCTGGGCGGACACGGCGGCAGATGTCATGGTCACCTCGCGCGGTTGGCCTAAATGCGCGTGACGTGGACTAGCTGGCGTCGGACGGCAGCTTCGTCATGAGGTCGTCGGCGGTCTCCATGCCCTTGCGCCAGACCGAGCGGGCGACGATCTTGCTCACGTCGGCGCGGCCGTGGTACTTCGTGGCGATGTCGGTGACCTCGGCGAGCAGGCCTTCGGACAGCGTGGTCGGCTCCAGGCCGAGCGCGAGGAACTGCTCGTTGCGGACGATCAGCTCGTTCTCGTCCGCCTCGACCCGCGGGTTCGGCAGGTAGGCGATGTCCGCGCCCGTGACGTCGGAGACCAGCTTGGCCAGGTCGAGTACGCGGTGCGTCTCGGTCATCTGGTTGCGGACGAGCACCTTCTCGCCGGGCCGCGGCGGGTTCTCGATCGCGATCTCGATGCAGCGCACGGTGTCCTTGATGTGGATGAACGCGCGGGTCTGGCCGCCGGTGCCGTGGACGGTGAGCGGGTGGCCGATCGCGGCCTGCATGAGGAAGCGGTTCAGCACGGTGCCGTAGTCGCCGTCGTAGTCGAACCGGTTGATGAGGCGCTCGTCCCGGGCGGTCTGGTGGGTCTGCGTGCCCCAGACGATGCCCTGGTGCAGGTCGGTGATCCGCAGCCCGTCGTTCTTGGCGTAGAACGCGAAGAGCAGCTGGTCGAGGGTCTTGGTCATGTGGTAGACCGAGCCCGGGTTGGCCGGGTGCAGGATCTCCCGCTCCAGCTCGCCGTCCGGCGTGTCCACCTTGACCGTGAGGTAGCCCTCGGGGATCGGGGCGCTGCCGGACCAGCCGTACCCGTAGACGCCCATCGTGCCCAGGTGCACGACCGCGGCGTTGGTGCCGGTGGCGACGATGGCGGTCAGCAGGTTGTGGGTAGCACGCACGTTGTTGTCGACCGTGTACCGCTTGGTCGCCGGGGTGCGCATGGAGTAAGGCGCGGCGCGCTGCTCGGCGAAGTGGACGATCGCCTCCGGCTGCAGCTCAAGCAGCAGCCCGGCCAGCCGGTCGTACTCGGTCGCCAGGTCGAGATTGACGAAGCCGATCTCGCGACCCGACACTTCCTGCCACACCCGCAGCCGCTCCCCGATCGGCACGATCGGCGTGAGCGACTCGACCTCTAGCTCGATGTCGATCTTCCGGCGGCTGAGGTTGTCCAGGATGGTGACGTCGTGGCCGCGGTCCGACAGGTACAGCGCTGTGGGCCAGCCACAGAAACCGTCACCACCGAGTACGAGGACGCGCATTCTTACTCCTATCACATGAGCGGCAAGGCACGGGGTGAGCCTTGCGCCACGGCAGCTTACGGCAGTTTACAGGTGGACACCTTAGCGGCACCGGCACATCAAACTGTGAATATCCATATGGAATACCCGGTGCCAAAGGTGACAATCGTCACGGCACCGGGCTTGTCACCACGGCTTTGATCGCTTCCAGGGCCGCCTGAATGTTAGGCACGGAGTTCGCGTAGGACAAGCGCATGAAGCCCTCGCCCCACGGGCCGAAAGCCGTCCCGGACAACGCCGCCACGCCGGCCTCGCGGAGGAGACGGTCCTCGAGATCCGCGGACGTGCGGCCGGTGCCCGTGATGTCGCAGAACGCGTAGAAAGCGCCCTGGGGCTCGACGCAGGTGACGCCGGGGATGTCGTTCAGGCCGGCCACCATGATGTCCCGGCGGCGGCGGAACTCGGCGACCATGTCCGCGACGGGCGCCCACGGGCCTTCGAGCGCGGCGAGCGCCGCGTACTGGCTGAAGGCGGCGGTGCAGGAGACCGAGTTGATGGCCAGCCGGGTGACCGGCTCGACCAGCTCCGCCGGGAACACGCCGAACCCGAGCCGCCAGCCCGTCATCGCGTAGGTCTTGGACCAGCCGTCGAGCAGGATCGTGCGGTCGGCCATACCGTCGAAATCGAGCACGCTCACGTGCTCGCCCGCGTACTTGATGGCCCAGTACACCTCGTCGGACAGGACGACCAGGTCGTGCCGCTGGGCGATCTCGGCGATGGCGGCGCAGTCGTCGCGGGTCAGCGCGCTGCCGCACGGGTTGTGCGGGGAGTTGAGGATGAGCAGCTTCGAGCGCGGGGTGATGAGGCTCTCCAGCTCGGCGGTGTCGATCCGGAAGCCGTTGCCCTCCCGCAGCGGCACCGGCACCGGCGTGGCCCCGGCGAACGAGGTGATCGACTCGTACATCGGGAAGCCGGGGTCGGGGTAGAGCACCTCGTCGCCTGGGCCGGCGAGCGCGAGGATGGTGAAGAACATGACCGCCTTGGCGCCGGGGGTGATCAGCACGCGGTCCGGCGTCACGCGCATCCGCCCGGTCCGCTCCAGGAAGGAGGCGACTCCCTCCCGCAGCGCGGGGATGCCGGGCGCCGGGACGTAATGGGTGTGGCCGTCCTCCAGCGCCGCGATCGCTGCCTCGCGGATATGCGGCGCGGTCGGGAAGTCCGGCTCGCCGATCTCCAGGTGGATGACGCTCTTCCCGGCGGCTTCCAGCGCTTTGGCCTTAGCCAGGAGCTCGAAGGCGGATTCGGTGCCGAGCTGACTCATGCGCCCGGCGAGCTGGAAACCCGTCATGGCAACGATCATAGGTTCCGCCAAGCCCCGAATAATCCCTCCGCCCCTTCACCATTAACTTCGAAGGACGCACTTGACGTGGCGGCATGATGGCGCGCGGGAGCGAAGATTAGTACCCGACGTGGCACGGCGGGCGAGATCACCGGGAATTTGGCACACTGGTCAGGTGGAGGGTCGGCAGTCGCTGGAGCGCGCGTATCGGGAGGAAGCGACCCGGGTCAGGGCCGCGCTCGCCGCGTGGTCTGGTGACGTCGGGCTCGCGGAGGACGCGTTGCAGGACGCGTTCGTCGAGGCCGCCGAGCACTGGCCGCGCGAGGGCACGCCCGCCAACCCGGGCGGCTGGCTGACCACGACCGCCCGGCGCAAGGCCCTGGACCGGATGCGCCGCGATAAGAACGGCGCGGCGAAGCTGGCCCTGCTGGCGAGCGGGGGCGAGGGCGGGGTACGGCCCGGGCATTCGGACGTGACCGGGCAGCAAGACGGTATCGGGGGGCCGGCCGGGGACGCGGACCGGCAGGCCGATGACGAACTGCTGAGCCTGGCGTTCGCTTGCTGCCATCCGGCGCTGCCGCGAGAGGCCCAGACTGAGCTCACGCTGCGGGCCGTGTGCGGGCTGACCACGGGGGAGATCGCGGCGGCCTTCCTGGTCAGCGAGCCGACGATGTCCCAGCGGCTGCTCCGCGCGCGCAAGACTCTCCGGTCGGCCGAGGCGAAGATCCGGATTCCGGATCCCGACGAGCTCAACGCGCGGCTCACCCAGGTCCTTGAGGTGGTGTACCTCGTGTTCAACGAGGGGTACCTGGCCAGCTCGGGCCGGCAGCCCGCCCGGCGCGACCTGGCCGCGCAGGCGATCGCGCTCACTCGGACGCTCCACCACCTCATGCCGAACGAACCCGAGGTTCTCGGCCTCCTCGCGCTTCTCCTGCTCCACGAATCGAGGGCCGCCGCGCGGTTCGACGGCTGGGGCCGGCTGATCCGGCTCGAAGAGCAGGACCGCGGGAAATGGGACAAGAAGCTAGCCGAAGAGGCGACGTGCCTGCTCGACCGGGCGATCGCGATGCGTCGGCCGGGGCCGTATCAGGTCCAGGCCGCGATCGCCGCGCTGCACGCGCAGGCGACGGACTACGGCCAGACCGACTGGCGGCAGATCCGTCTCCTCTACGACACGCTCCAGGCGATGACTCCCTCACCCGTCGTGCTGCTCAACCGCGCGGTCGCCACCCGTTACGCGATCGGCCCGGAAGCCGCGCTCCGCGAAACGGAGCCGCTCCGGGCCGATCTGGACGAATACCACCTGTTCCACGCCCTGCGCGCCGCGCTGCTCACCGCGCTCGGCCGGGATGACGAGGCCAGGGCGGCCAGCGAGCGGGCGCTCGCGCTAACCGCTAACCCAGCCGAACGTAAGCTGCTGGCCGGGAGTTAGCCCATCTCCACGATGGGCCGGAGCTCGATCGTGATCCAGCCGCGGTCGACGCCCGGCCAGGTCTTCGTGATCTCGACCGCTTCGTCCATGGACTCGACGTCCAGTACGGAGAAGCCGCCGACGACCTCTTTGGTCTCGATGTACGGTCCGTCGGTGACCCCGGACCCCCGGACGGTCTTGGCGGTGCTGGAGGGCTGCAGCTGCGCACCGCCGTCGGACAGCTTGCCCGACGCGCCCATCTTCTCGTACCAGGCCCCGACTTCGGTGAACCATTCCTGGTTGCTCTCGTACTGCTTCAGGCCCTCCGGCGTATCCATGATCAGCATCACGTATTTCACGTGTCTCTCCTTCTAGTTGGAGGCACCCCCGTGAGGCACCCTCTCATTCCATCCCACGAACGGCCCGCCCCTCGATCCGACGTCGCGCGAAAATTCCTGGAGCCGCTGTCACGTCGCGAAAACCGTTTGCGGCCGGGGTTCGCGATGCCGCCCGTTTATTCGGGTGTTCCGGTTCGCCGTTATCGAGCTCACCGCGCCTGATCGCGCGGCCATGACGGCTGCCTCGGATTTCCGTAGCGGCCTGCGACGCTGACTCTTCCCCGTTCGCTTCCGGTGACCCGGCGGGGGAGGGTTGTCGCGCTACACGGGTCCGCGAGCAAACGAGGAGGAATCGGGAGCATCGAGTATGACCAAGCAGGCCACGACAGCTACGTGCCGGTGCCGGCGGACGTGATGGTGGAGCTCGGCGAGCCGATCGCGCTCGACGTCGGCCAGACCTTCGCGATCCGCGAGGGCGGCCGCACGGTCGGCGCCGGCACCGTCACGGCACTGCTCGACTAGCCGCGGCGCTGAGTCCGTGTGCTGAGCCATCGTGTCAATCGCGGGGGCTCAGCACGCAAAACTCATTTCCTTCACGATCAGCCATCACGACCCAGGTCACGTCCCCTGGCTGCCCGACGTCGACCCGGCGGGCACCGAGCGCTTCGAGCTTGCGTACCTCCGCCTCCTGGTCGTCGTCCTTGGCGGGGGAGAGGTCGATATGCAGCCGGTTCTTCAGCGTCTTCGTTTCCGGGACGGGCACGAAGACGAGGCCCGTGCCACGCTCGTCAGGCGGGGCGACCACTACTTCGTCGTCGGCCTCATAGACGATCGCCCAGCCGAGGACGTTCGCCCACCAGCTGCTTTGGGCGCGCACATCGTGGCAGTCGACGACGACGGAATACCAGCGCAGGCTCATATCGAAAACACTAACGGTTTTCCTTGCGCCAGACTAGACGCAAGCCCGACCAGTCGTCGTCGATCGCGGCGACCTTCACGTCCACGAGGCCGAGTTCGAGCGCGTGCTCGCGCACGACGTTGTCGGTGATGTCGCTGTCGTGACCGGCGGCGCGGCGCGGCCAGGCCGCCCAGATCGCGCCCGCCGGGAAGATCCGGCGGGCGAGACCGGGCAGGCCGTCGCTGATCTCGGATTCGGCACGGAAGAACGCGATGATCACGTCCGCCGTCCCGTCTTCGTCCGCGGGGAACAGGCCGCTGGGCGGATCGTCGAGCGCCCAGCCGGGCGGCAGGCCGACGATAGTGACCCGCTGCCCCGGCTGCAGGCCGAGTTTCCGGGCCTGCGATGCGCCCGGCATCATTCCTCGCCCGAGAATCGCTCCCACGCCGACTGGCGGGTCATGCCCAGGGCCTCGCCGATCCGGGCCCAAGTCGCCCCGAGCGCCCGGGCGCGTCGCACCGCGTGAGTGAGGTTCTCCTCGACCTGCCCGCTCACGGCCGCGATCCGGGGCAGGAGCTCGAGTGCCTGCTGGACATCATCGATTCGTTCCCACGGGTGAACCTGCGGCGGCGGGGCGTCTTGCGGTGACGCTTGGGGTTCCGCGGCGGGGGGCTCGATCGCGACGAGCTGAGCGCACAGGTCGACGCACTCGTTGCAGATGTACACGCCGGGGCCGGCGACCAGTCGGGCGACCTGGGTATTCGGCTTCAGGCAGAAGGAGCACGCGGCGAACACGCCCTGTTCCGTGGCGGCGGTCATGAGGCTTCCTCTCGTGTCAGGCTGTGCCTGACAATGTAAGGCACAGCCTGACAGCACTGCAAGAGGGAACGCGGAACCCGCGGGCTCAATTGCGCATTCGCGCACGTTGGTTGACGGGCTCAAATGCGCATTCGAGCAGGCTATGGCGGGCTGGTTTGCGCATTTGGGCCGGTTGGGGGCG